>Ga0209084_1000289_pt1 | contig 48073 bp, 68 predicted proteins | sample C_130820_MF_Meta_FD_187309 | JGI IMG/M metagenome (GOLD analysis project Ga0209084, IMG submission 187309) | Freshwater microbial communities from Lake Croche, Canada to study carbon cycling - C_130820_MF_MetaG (SPAdes) (version 2) | ecosystem: Environmental > Aquatic > Freshwater > Lake...
CCGCTCCTCTTGGCTTTCTTGGCATCCCTGCATAATTATTTTGAATGCCAATTTCTCCAATCATTTTTGCATCATGTCCAAAAGTGTTTCTCGATTGAAAATTCCCACCTGCCGGTGCGGTTGTTGTTGCTTGTGATGGTGCGGCTGGTTTCCCCTGTGCTGGTGCGGCTGGTTTCCCCTGTGCTGGTGCGGCTGGTTTCCCCTGTGCTGGTGCGGCTGGTTCTTCTAAGGGAATTGGATCGTCCGCAAATCCTCCGCGACTTTTTGGTGCTACTTTTCTATACTCTGCATACTTACGATTTATTTTTTGTTGCACCGCAGGGTTTGGGTGCAGTACACCAGTGTCGGGATGCAAAAAATTGCCGTCTGCATCCCAACTCGGTTCACGGACAACAGCTTTATTTAATGTTTTTTTTTAAAAGATTTATTGACTGCTTTTGACAATCTGTTGGCATCTCTTTCAATATTCCTGAGGCTTCTGAATATTCCTCTCTCCCCTCTGAGGACGGCTGCGCCTCTAGACATGCCTCTTCCGGCTAATTTTCCAAGGTGTGCTCCAAGCCACCCCCCTACAGGGCCACCAGCTTGTGTACCGATAGCAGCTCCAAGGCCTTGTCCAAAATTCTCGGCGGAAGAAGAATCATGACGAGGCCGAGGAGCAGGCCGAGGAGGAGTACGAGTTCTAAACTTCTCCGATATACCTGTCAAACGATCCTTTACACTAGTATCTTCCGCCATTTTTGCAGCGTCTGCTCCAAGATCAGCACCAGACGATGAAGAAGTACCAGACGATGGAGGAGTAGGTCTGGCTCTAGGATAGGCGGCTTCTGCAAAGTCAGGATTATACCTATCTCTCCTTCTTTCCGCTCTTTCTCTAGGCAACACTACCCTTCTTGTGCCATCAGGGTTTCGTGTAAAACGATCAGGCACAATGTCAGCAAAAGTCTTTTTTCCAGCGGCTGTTCGCTCTATGTCTCTTTCTGCTCTTTTCTTCTCTACACTTTCTTTAAGCTCCCGAATGTCTTTCCTCGTTCTAAGTCCTCCTTCAACTCCTCTTTCTTCGGATGTTCGGACACCCCTGTCGCCTGACGCATCCATACTATAGCGACTGCTTAATGTTTTGGTGCGTCGCGCAGCCTCAGCAGCAGCCTCATCAGCAGCCAATCTAACTCTTTCAGCGTCCGCGGTTCTTGCATCTGTGACTATCTTGGCTCGACGTTCACCTCCCTCGCTTGCGTCAACAACTGGTGCAGGACTCTTTCCCCTGCCCCGTCGCGCTTCGAAAGCCTCTTTCGCGGCTATGTCACCAGCAGAGGGGGGACGGTCAACAGGCTTGGGGTCAGCAGTCGTGGAGTCAACAGGCTTGGGGTCAGCAGGCGGGGTGTCAGCAGTGCCAGAACCCCTTCCTGCCCTTTTTTCGGCGCGAGCCTTGAGCCTGTTCAAAACATCAGCAGCAGGTGGCTTTCCAGCGTCTATTCGATCAAGATCTCTACGATCATAGCTATATGTACTAGATGTGCGAGCTGGATCACCATACGTCGGAGTCTCTATACCTGCGGCCTTGGCTTCCTGTGCAGCCTTATTGCTTGCTATTGCAGCCTTACCCGCATTAGAGTCACGAAATCTTTCGCTAAGGCGATTATACGCCGCTTTGTCTTCTGGATCTGTAAAACTGTCGGCGGTCATCCCTCCCCTGATATTTCTCCAGACCCTATCCTCTGCAGATTCCGCCTTGGGAGCATATTCCATACTCTCGCGATATTGTTTTCTATCGGCGGCTTTTAAAGAACGGTCACTTGTTATCTCGGTATCAGGAGGGAGTCCTTTATCAGAAAGAAATCTTTCTCTATTCCTTTTTTCCGCACTCTCTCTTACAGGTTCCTTGCCTTTTGTTCCATATGTCTGATCACGTATTAATTTTGCGTTTGTCCGTAGTTCTTTAAGTTCACCTTTCCCTCTGACATCGTATTGTGCATCTTTTCCTGTGTCTGGTCTGTACTGTACTGGGTTGTTTTCGTCTTCTTCAAATTCCTTGCCTGAGACTTCTCCGGATCCAAAACGATCTGCATATTTCTTTCTTTTTGCCCTGGCTTGATCCTCATTATCACTATCGTCGATTTCTGCTCCCGCAGCCCAATCGGCCCTTCTTCCAATGGCTTTTTCCAACTCTGAGGATATTGCAAAAAACAATCCTTTTTGTAATGACTTATTCTTTTGCTTTGATTTATTATTCATTACGAAATCCTTCTGGCTACGAATTGTTTTTTGCGAAAAACCATTTGACAAGACGGTATTGACGATTGAATTCTTCTGGTTCGTGTTCGACACGGAATACGACATTGTTTGTTATTGTAACAGTATTTGACAGCATTGACGCAATCTTTCCATTTGCAATATCGACAATGGGGTGTGGCTTGAATTTTCTGAAATGAAATAATTCCTCCCTCAATCCTTCGGGAAGATTATCAATGAACCTGTTTCCACTGTGAGTTGCATAGAGTGTCTGATCGAGTTCTTCCTTGTGGTATCTTTTTGATGCGGCTTTTTTTCGATCTTCCCATGACGCCACATCAAGTTGTCGATCATGGAAAGATGAGAATGTTGCCGCAAGAATCCTTTCCCACGTTTGGGTGTCCTCTATTATTTCCTTGTGCGCTGATTGCACGGAAGGGGTAACCCACCTGAACAACGATCCTCCGGCACTGGTTGTTTTCGTCGTGTCGCCAAAGTACGATCTCAAATGAGAGACCAACGGATCACGATCCGATTCCACTCGGACAATATCTGCACTGAGATGAACAGCGCGATGAAGCGCCGTTCCCTCATTGGCAGGTTTTCCTGTCTTTGCCATCCATGGAGACACGCTATTCATTACCGAATGTCCTACCCTCGCCGCCGTCGATGATCTGCAAACTCCTGAAACGACCGAATCCTGCTGGCCTTGGGACGCGACTGGTTTCCGCGCTTCGGATCCAAACGCGCAATCCTCTGTGTCGCTGTTCCGTACTTCTCCCAACGCATGCTGAACCAGAGTTGCTCAACGACAAACTCCTTGGCAAGACGCTGCAATTTTGGTACGGAATCATAGTCATCACCAATGCCTGCGTGATCACAAAGTGCTCGGGCTGCTTCATCAATCTTACTTATTTCAGTATCAGACAAGTTGCGCAATTGTCCATTGACTCGTATCTGACCATTTTTCACGACATCAACAAATAATTGCTTTCGCGCTCCTTCAAAAACTTGCTTGACCTTTATCGGTATTTTTGCCTCTGGATTGAGAAGTCTTTGTGTTGCTTCCTCGGGAGTAAGTTTTCTTTCTCTTCCAGATATGCTTGTGTAAATCTTGATGATACGAGACTTTGTTCCTCGTCCTTCATAGTCAGAACCACCAACGCCAGCGACAAGATTGTTGTCCTTATATGCTCGTCCTGCATTGCGATCACGAACCGCTTGCTCGTCATTCATCTGAATGCCATTTCTTGTGTCTTCGCCAAACGCGAGGAACGTGCCGTGATTGGATGACAGTCTAACCGGAGCCTCATCCGTGCCTGTCGTTCTGGATCGAAGATTTGGAGGGCCACCTGTAGTGTAGTCGATCTTGACACGCTTGTTCTGCTTGCCTTCTCCCTCATTCATCTTGTGATATGCAACGGTGCCCTTCTGCCCCTCTTCGGGAATAAGCTGTTTCGTATCGGCAATGTGATCAACGCCATCGACGACTGCTGCTCCTTCTGCAAGTTTTTTTGACGCCTTGGTTCCGGGTTGTACGGATTCTTTTTCATAGCGTTGAGTAAGATGGAACGCTCCAGATTTCTTTTCGGCTGGAGACATTTTTTCCATATCTCCCTTGTTGCCCGGAAGTCCTGCAATTTCCTTGCGCCGTGCCACCACTTTTTCAACCAGTTCCTTTGCCATATCTGCTAAGTGTTGCCTATATGGAGTCGCTCCCGGCTTTCTTGCCGCAGCCTCTCGTGTTGCAACATGTTTTGCTGCTTCTGTTTCAAAGAATTCTACGGCTCGGGGACGAAATCCCAAATGGATTTTGTAGTACGTCTCTCCGTCTGCATCGGTATGTTCTGTTTGTTTTTTCCCGCTAATTCTTTCAGCGTAATCCCGCGCATCCCAATCCTCGGGCATCATCTCGTCTTCGTGTTTCCACACGGGAAGCAGATAATCGCCAACAGCGTCCCAACGCAACGGAAAACCTTTTCCTTTGCCAGTTTCGGGATCGCCATCGCTCCCAATGTTGTGTGCAATGAACGGAAGATTTTTCTTCAGGACATTGTCGGCATAGTCTGGAACAATCCATGCCTGTCCGTTGCTTTTTGCAATTCCCTTGTTAATAGAAAGAAGCCTCTTCGCTATTGCAATGGAAAATGTTTCCTCGCCATACAATCTATCCTCGGACTTGCTTATTCCAAATGCATGTTCCAGCGATTCGCGAGCCGTCTTGTCCGGAACAAATTTCATCAGCGTCTCTCCAGTCACCATATTTCCGGGAGACGAACGATATAGTTTTTGAATATTGTTTTCAATGCTTTTCAGAGCATTCTCTTCATGAATAACCGCTGTCTGTGCTTTTTTCCAGACAGCAATTTCTTCAGGCATGGCCTTGTCAGACACCATGGGGATATGTTTTGCTTCAGACCAAGTCCACACAATAGGTTCTAGCTCTTTTGCTGCAAAAGACGCTTCCTTGTGTGCGACATGATGATCATTGTACTGTCCCAGAATTTTTTCCCAATCAACATGATCAGGCTTCATTCCTGCTTTGGATTCATGATCGTCATTATCATTATGATAATTCATCATTGACTTGGTCATTGTTATCCTCCAACTCGTATGGTACCGTATTTTTTAAATAGTCTTCTCCCTGAACTTCGGGAACTTCTTGAAAAGGTACATCTTCTTTTTTCTTGTATTCAAAAGACTTTTTTCCTTGATATAATACATAATTCTGCATGTAGTAATACGACGACTTGTTCCAAAGATCAGCGGCCAAGGCAACTTGTGGGTCGTACTTGAAAATTTTCACTTGACCGACTGATGGCAAGACCATATTGTTTTCATTTTTGACAATACCCATTTTTGTCAACGCTGCCATGCAATGCTGCAATGATTTTCCTGAAGCAACCTTGTATCCATCAATTCTTTCTTGAGAAGATCCGGCTACAAACTGTGGACATTCACCGAGATTTTCCACATACAATCGATATTCCCTATCTGAAATTTTTGGGTTTTCACAATTCCACATCTTTGCCTCAGCATCTCTTTGGAAAAACAGGCAGGATTGACACGATCCAAGTTGCATGTCATACCACCACAGGAACGGTTTTCCATTGGGAAGTTTTGGATATTCAGGCAACTCCACGCCAATCAACACTCTTTGTGATGCCAGTTCCTCAGCCCTTTTGTATTCATACGGTTGAATGATTGATTCATATTCATTGATGATGTACGCAGAATCGCTCATCACATACATTGCCATGTTTTTATTTACTGGATTTTTTGCTAAAAATTTCTTGGCAGACTCGCTTGCAGAACGCTCCAAGTTTTTTTCGTTTATAATGGCAGACATTTATTCAAACCTCTTTTTCAATCCCGGACTTCCATTCCATAGTCCTCCCGATCCAATGATCGGACGTTCCTTGTCTTCAATCACTTCTGTTCGAACATAGAGGTCGTGATGTCTTGCCAACTGTAGTTCTTTTTCAGGCAATTCTCTCAAGTACACTTCATTCTTTTTTGCGTTCACTGAGTTTATATCAACGGTCATGAACTTCACTGTTGATATTTTCTCTCCCTCGATTTCTATCCCCTTGTTGGAATCCTTGATTTGAAACGCGCTTATCAAAGCAATTCTTGCTGGATCAAGACATAGAACCTTGTTGCTTTCCTCATTTTCTGAGTCCAGCACAAGTGTGTTGTATCCCATTTCCAATGCTGAAGTTGAAACACAAGACGCAAAAACAAAAGGATGATGCAATGCTGTCATTCCTCCCAAGTGTACGGACTTCCATTCTCTCCAGAATTGATACGGTGAAGATTCCTCCTCAACAAATCTGGACCATTTTGTAGTCTTCCCTGAATGATAATCAACGGTGAGGATACATGTTTTTCCTAGTTCAAAATTTTTCCTGAATAAATCAGAATCTTTGATATCCTTCACTGGAGCATTTACATACAATTCAATTCCTTCTGAACTGTTTACATTTTCCTTGGGAATGATTCCATTTGAAAAAATATTATTCAGGTCATCTTTTGAAACAAAAATAAAACCTCTCAGAATTCTTCCAGTTGCTCCTTCGTAATTCATTCCGAATGCTTTTGAAAATGACAGTTGAGGAGAATTTTTTGCTTGTTTGTAAAGCATTTTTGCGTAGGAATAATAACTTTTCATGTATGGCTGAGGCAATGAAGAGTTACTCATCCGCCATGTTGGGAACCTGAATGCTTTTTCCACATATTCTGCATCAAGTTTCAACTGTTGATTTTGCGGATCATAGATCGGAAGCATCGGCATTGGATGCTCCTTGTCCGAAACAAACGGCATCTTGTCGTTTTTTTCGCCTTTATGACTTGATTTTTGTATGAGTTTCTTTCTTGCAAGCTTGAATAACTCTTGCGGAGTAATGCCAAGTGCTTTTGATTTCATTATTCCGTAGTTGTTTTTTTCTGGAGAATACTCTTCAATGCTGTCAACGTCGCAACGAAATACGTGATAGAGCATTTCCAGATCATAGGTACTGGTAATTACTGAAGACAAATGCTTGATAGTAGAATCAATGTCTCCGTAATCGCCTCTCAACCCGTTTCCAATGATGTCGTGATGTCGTATCCAGAAACACACATGCCGGTTCTCGTCTTCACTTACACCAAACATGGGAAGTATGGAACTGGCAAGACGTTCGGAAGCCACGTGATGATTGTCGGAATATGATCCAACACCACCGTCCTCAGGGCTGGCCTTTCCAACATCATGCAAGAGCATTGCTATTCTCAAAAGCTGCGCGTCGTGTTCGCTGAAAATGCTATTTGCTGGACTGTATCCATCTATTCTTTCTTGATCAACCATTCTGGCGCTATTGATCAAGTGACTTAATACATCAGTGTTTGCATGAGCGGCATTTTGTCTGGCACCATGTAATGATGGAAACATGTTGGTAAGCCACTTGCGAATGACATCTTCGTTAAAATATTCCAGCATGCAGCAATCGGGCAGCACCGGAACTTGCAAAAATTGCCGATCCTTTGCCTGTCCTTTTTGCGGCAAGGAAAAGAACAACTGCTGATGTATCGGTTCTGCGGTAAGGATTGATTCCGAAATTGATCGGTAATAATTTGTAAATACCTTCAGTATTTTTGGCACCAGTACAGAAAGTATCTCTCCAAATGTTGCAAAAAAATTGCTTGGATCTTCTGGGCCAAGACAATCGATAACTGCTTTTCTTTCGTTGTCAGCAGCAATGACTTCTACTTTCCATAGCCATTGTGAATCGACGGGCACCTGAACCAATGATCCTTGATCCGTTTTCCAAAAATACACATAAGGAGAGTTTTTCTCATCTGTGGATTGTTTCCTGTCGTACAAGGTAATACTGACCACCATTCCATTGTCGGAATTTGGCACAAGAAATGTGTATGATTTCTGAGTAAATTCTATGTCGAATTTTTCCCCGATATCTTTCAGGGAATTTTTCATAGCATTCTCTATTGCAGTGAATACATTTTCTTCCTTGTATTTGGGATTGCATGAATTCAACGCATAAAGCAGTGCTCCGGCCCAATATTGATCAGCACTGGTCTGGCTTGTTTCATAAAAATTTTCAAGAATGGATTTTGCGTTTTCAATGTCGTTCTTTGAAAATTTCTTCCTGCTTATTCTCCAGTCACTCACGGAGGATAGAGGAATCTCCACATCGTTTCCAACAATGCCGGTTATTTTTTTATCATGCAATTCATCATTGTCATGAAATAATTGCTTTGCCTTTTTTAATCTTTCCGACAACGGGAATACGGAGCAGTCAACTTCAAATGAATCTTCAACCTTTTCGTTACCTGCAGATTTTTCAAGCCTGATCTCCGACTTTCTCAACAGCCTGTCCCTGTACAAAGCAATGTCTGTAAGGGCTTGGGTTACTTGAGCAACTCGGGACGGAGGCACGAACTCCGGATAATCATCCTTGTAACGAAACCTGTACTGACCAGCAGAATCCTGCAGCCCGTATTCCGCTTGTACCATTCCCGCCGCATTCCGGGAACGAATTTTTGTTACTACATTGTATGGCGTTCTGGCAATCGGGATCGGCGAGTACAGCGTCCGTGATGTAATCGGCTGCGCAGACATGAACTGACGCTCAGGCTTGGAAAATGAATTGACTTGTATTCGGGAAAGGGTTTCCTCCTCGGGAACAATGATATTCTCTGAGGATATGTCTGCTATGCCTTTCATTAAATTCAATTCAAGACTGTCGTAAGAAAATGATTTATTAATCAAGTGACTTTTTGCAAGAACCAGTTTTGCAATAATTTGTATGTCCAGATCTTCTCCGTCAAAGTCTTCAATTTTTCTTGTATCAACGATCATTCCGTCGTTTGCACAGAGATTGATAACAAGCGTTGCTTCCTCAGGGCGCAAAACATCGACATAGTATTTTGAGCCTGCAAACTTTGCGCGGCAGTGTTTCTTGTTAGGATTTTTTATTGATATGAATTTTTCAAACTGATCAATACTTGGCAAGTATTCCAGAAGATCTTCTGCTGGAATTTTTGTCGTTCTTTCTGAAGACGTTATTGTTCGTTGTTGGCGAGATACGGTCTGACCAGAATAATTCCCGGTCGAATCGAGATAATTCTCAATATTTCCTCGCGCTGTCCATGGAGAACTGTTCTTTGCTATTTGTGTAGGCATTGGAAGGGCCGATTGTGTCGAAACCGATGCAACCGTATCGACAATTGACGCGCAAATATAGTCTGCCGTCAATCCGCCAATCATCGGAATAACCGATACACTCAAATCACCGACATCTTCGATGGATCGCTCCATCACCCATCCGTCTGATCCGAATGTATCCTCTCTCCAGACCTTCACATTCCAACCTGTCGGTAATTTCGTGGCAATGAAAGTCAGTCCGTAAGGATTTTCTCCCTCTCTGGGGTTCAGGATATAGGTGTCATCTTGCCCATCAACCATTTCCCAAAATCTGGCACTGATGTAGTTGTTGTACTCAAGATTTTCCACAAGATTTTTTATTTTTTGTGCTGTTGTACTTGACACACCAACTTCGGCATTTATATAAAAAGTGGAACTCTTTACTTTGTCATTTCCATGTATCTTCAACTCAATTGCGGAAGAACTTGATTTTTTAATTGAATACGAAAATTTACCGAAGAAAAACTTGCCCGACCTCGCGAGAATGATCGGATTTGCTATGCTTGCAGGATTGCCATAGACCCATTGTCCTTGCTCGTTGAAATGCCCATATCCCCAGTGGGGGAACTCCATGAGTTCAGTAGGGTCAATTTGGGGATGCACGGTTGGAACTGGAATATTCCTTTCAATTCTTTCCGATAAAATTTTTCCATAATTTTCTGTGTAGACATCAGATAAAAGTTGCTGAGTCTCTTTTAATTTTTCATAAGATATTTTAGTTGATTTTGCAAGAAGTTTTATATGACTACTTGACAGGCAATGCAGTCCGCATGCAAATGCTTTTTCTGCAATCTGCAAGAATACTTCTTCAAAAAGTGAAACATCAAGGATTTTTTCTGAACTGTCTTGATTAAATGACGCAACAACGTCTTTTATTGAATTTAAAGCATTCTGGAATGCTTCCTGTCCAACAAGGCTGGTTTCTTGTGTTATTGCATGCAGACCAAGTTTCTTGTTCTTATGAACCGTTTTTTTGAATTCCACAAGTTCTTCGGGGGATTGGTCTGGCGGAACTACCGGGGATGTATGCTCTATGTATCCACCCGATTGCACCGCATTATTGACTCGCACGTGCTCCATGGCGATATATTGTGCAACAAGACTCGTTGCATATCTCAATGCCAGATCTACTTTTGACTTGGATCTTTCTTTTGCAAATACTATTTTTTTGGCGGCATCAAGAATGAAAAATTGATTTTTTCTGGAATTCTGCGCTATCTCAGCAGACAATGTCGTAACATTCTCATATGTGAGATGTAATGTATTCTTTCTTTTTTCATCGGTATATCGAGAAACACTCATGTTCTTGAGAAGTTTTTCGTACAATGTTTCCCCAAGGGTATTTATGTATTTTGCATATATTGTTTTTCCATCGTAACGGATAATATTGTTTGCGGAATGTACCGCTTCGGATCCTTGTATGGAAAATGATTGCGAAGGCTCTGGCTTGCTTAATGGAGGATTTTCTCCTTGTTCAGTTGACTTTGGAGCAGCACCATACTTGATGTAATATTTGTGAAGACGCTTGCTCCAGACACGACGATATTTCCCGCCGTATTTTCCCGGAGCACGCACCGTTCTTTCTCGTTTCTTGTCAGTGATGGTGTCATGCACACCATATTTTTTACGAGGTAAACGAGATAGTCCGGGCAACGGCATTTCTTGGGCAGCAGTCTGTGGCGGAGGTGGCGTGACGGCCATTCCGCTTGGATTGCTACCCAGTATTGGAACTTCCTGATTCGTCATGAACGTCTCCTGTGGTTTTCCATTGTATTATTGTACAACTTCTGCCCCAAGGTATTTTTTCATTAACGAAATCACATGCGCGTTTGTTGTTTCCTCGATTGTCGCAAAATTTGCTATTCCTTTTAATGCTAAATACTTTATTAAAGGCATGTATTGCTCGTCTCTTTCATCAGAGCATGACAACTTGCCATTATTGACAATTAAATGTCCATGCATTCTATCAACTTTCAAGATGTTTTTCATTAAAACACCGGCTTTCCGTCTCTGATGTATCTTAAAGAAGATCCATATTGATCTTTCAAAACACTATATCTTCTCATTGAGTGAAGTATTTTTAATGTCAATTTGAAATGCTCCTTGTCTGCCAAATAAAACCGCACGGGATCTGAGTACAATGATCCGCATCCCATGGAGAAGACTTCCACTGCCGATGAAGGGTTGCCATCAAATTTACCAACATAGGGAGAAATGAAATCCTTTTCTCCGGGTGCTGGCACATAAGCATTTTCGCCGGGGCTATATCCGGGCAATTGCTTGGGAGTAATTGCTTCCACTCTCTTTTTTGCTGCAAGTGACGCTCCGGATGGAAGGGTCGTATATGCACCAGCGCGTTTTCTGACAAACTCAGTGCACAATGTCCGCAATCCCAGTATCATCGGTTGTGTGTCATACAGAGATATTTTTGATGGATCATTACTATCCACACCCCAGTCCGATGATGCACGTGGAGTGTGGCAGTCACCGACAAATGAAATTGCAAATTCACCATTATATCCGGTCTTAGTACTAAAAATTCTTTCAAGTCCATGCGAAATTTCATGAACAGCCGTATCTCCGACAGCATTCATTTCCCGATGGATTGCGCCAGCATCGTTGGAATATTTCATAATGTCAAGAGGAAGCCATACGCCTTTTTTATCTCCCGAAGGAGAATAAAAGGCTCGTCTCGCGTAGGAACGACTTAAATTTCCTGCTTTCAGTCTGAACGCATAATTTATTCTTATGGGTTCTTGCGTCACTAAATGAGGAAAAGTTTTTCCCGAAACAAACAGTTCAAAAAATCTAACTGCAGAGGACATTGTTTTTTTGTGAAGTTTAGGAATAAATTTCTCAAACATTTTTGCCTCTTCTTTTGAACTGCCTACATACTTATCTGTATTGCCCACATTTTTCATGTGCAATCTTAATCTAGATACGAATGCACGCAATTGTGGCTCAACACCAGCGAGTTGTTTATCGGATTGACAAATGAGTGTTATCTCATCATCTGTGGGTATGTGATCCATTTTGGGTCCACTACTATCATTCCATGGGACAACAGATTCAATATGAACAATATCACTATCAGAAATAGTTGTTTCCTTGCTTGATGGCGAATAGATACTGTTTGAAGTCACTAATGAATCTGGCAAAATTGCAGCCAGTGCCTGCGTTCTCCATGCCGCTACCAATCGCATCTCTTCTGTGAGAACGGCCTGCAGGTTTTGCAATGGAGTTTTTCCTGCGGCAGTAGACTGCCCATTTTTGTTAAGATTTATTACTCGGGATTGTTCCGCACTCAACACTCTTTCTGCCGTTTCTACTTTTCGAAATAATTGATCTACTAAAGATTGATTATTTAGTAGATCTCTGTGTTCTTCTCTTAATTTTCTTACATAATCCGGTTTTCTCCTCTCCTGAATAGCACTTTCTGATCCACTTGATTTCATTGCTGTAGATATGCAGGAAGTTATCAGTCTCTGATAAAAAAAATCAGAATGATCAGGAAGATTGTCGCCAGACATTCCCATGTTTTTTAGCAACTCTGGCATAAACATATGCCTCTGCGTTGTCTGGTTGCCCGATGGATTAATAAATAAGTTTTGATACACCGTATCTTTTACAGAAGGAATTTTGTTGTAACCAATAAATTTTTTAAGTTCTTTCTGTAAATCTTCTAAAAGAAACCCTTTGGCAACGGCTGGGCTTGGCCCTTTTTCCTTGGCATTTTTTCCATAAACATATATTGTGCTTCCGTTTGATTCCTCCCTGATAACCCATGATTTCAATCGCCCATTTTCTTCTTGCGGAACTGTAGAACTAATGAATCTCAAAAATTTCAACAGGGTTGGGTATTCACTTTCTCTTGGGTCTCCGGCGTTTTTTATCTTCGTCGATGGCCCGACATCTTTTAATTTTGAAGAAGACTGCATGGCGGTCGATCTGTTCAACCAGTCAATTATGTGATCTCCTATGATATCAATGTTTTTTGACTTTAACTCATTTTTGATTAAACTATATGCCGCGTATGCATCTTCATATTTTTTTTGCGCCTTTGTCAAGTTTTCAGTATATTCAAGTATAAAATTTGAACTACCTTGTGAGGGTGATGCATCTTCGAAAATAATATCTTTTATTTTTTCTGTAAATTCAAATTTATAATCAGTCCACATGTCTTCTGTATTTGTTCTGGCGGTAGGACTAGTGTCTTGCTGATCTTTTTCTTCTTGACGCATGGAAAATTCGTGTATCATTTGAGATGATATAACACCCATTAAATTATCAATCTGAGTCCATGTATCTTCAAAGTCTTCAGCATCCCACATTTTTGTTTGTGTGCCGGAGCCAGAGCTTGTCCCAGTAAGTCCTGACTTGTCATCAAATAATGCAATTTGATCACTTTCTTCCATCAGCTTATTCGCTATATCTATCTTCATATCCAAAAGCATTTCTGCTCTTTTTGTATATTCTTTTAATAATTGTTCATCCATTATAAGAATGAGTTGATTAATCCTCCTTACTTTGTCTGCAGGATTCACATTTGTGTTAGCAACCAATTCTCTAAATTGTTGTTCAAACGCAGAAGTCAGGTCAATTCCAAATGCTTCATTGATTTTCTTTACAAATGCACGAATTTTTACACTTGACTCAATTTTTAGTACTAATGCCTGATATATCGCATTCGATGAGGTCTGATTTGAAGAGGCACTGTCCGGAACTCGAAAACCGACATTACCTTGCAAATCCATGATGTGGCTAAATAATCCAGATCCTGACCATACCTTGTTTTGCCCTTCAGTTTCATCATCTTCTGTGTTTGATTTTTTTTCAAGCAATTTATGATTGTGATTTTTTCTGGCTGGCGAGTGATCAAAATCTTCGCTAGCATTTCCCTCGTCAACATGATTTTTAAATCGTTTGTGTTCTGAAGAGATGTACTCTGAAAGAAAGTTAATCATTGAATTTGAAATCGCCTGATTCGTGGAGTCTGCATACGATCTTGTGGCGACAGTTTTTCCATCCTCAGAAATGATGGAAAGTTTTACATGACGACCCCTGCTCCTTGTTGTTTGCCTTTCAGCCCGACCAGACAAGGAAATCCCTTTGAACAAGTATTCCTTGCGATTTCCATTGGTCTTTACAGACATGACTGGTGAAATTTTCTGGGCAATTGATCGAGCCAACGCTTGAAATCCATCAGTTTCGCCACCCGCACTTTCGTGCGAAATCGGCGAATTCCCATCAATCTGAACAGATTGCTTTTCTTCGTCAGAAGAATGATTTGCAGTCACGCCATGAACTGAAACCTTCTTGGTGTATCGAGCGACCGTTGTTCCGTCTCTTCTCGTTACATACTGAACCTGTCCACCTCTTGCCCCAACCCCACCCCTTGTTCCACGCTGGGAGCCATCCTGTGGGTTAGGATTTGTTTTTGTAGGTGCTTGCTCTCCGCTAAGTAGTATGTCACCGGGCATTCATCAATTCCCTTCAATTACAAATGTTTGACCCCGGCAGGAATCTCAATGTTTTTTTCTTTTAAAATCATATACAACAATAAATTATTTTCCCTGTAACATTCAATTTCTTTTGTCAGTGTCTCAACTTTTAATTTCATTTTTTCTATTTCTTTTTCATAGTGATTTTTTATTGTTTCGATTTCTTTAGAGCAGTTCTCACTTTGTGTTTTCATCTGATTTCGTAAATTTTCCAAATCAAGTCGAACTTCTTCTCGGTAATTTTCGCTAGAAGATAACAACAAACTCATCTGGTCTGAAATAATTCTTTTTTCTTCAATCGAGTTTTTGGCCTCGACAATGCTGGCTACATTATTTTTGGATATCCTTGTTTTATAATAGTATAATGCAAAATTCCCAAGCATTGTAAGCAACGAACCTATTATTCCTGCTGGTATTGCGAGATTCATTTCGTCGGACATTATTTGGCACCATCCTCTTTTTTTCTATCAAAAGGCTCGCTCACATCAGAAAGTCCTAACCTTTGAACAAGCGGGTCGTTTTCAAACGCCATGTTTTTTGTTGGATTCCACTCTGTTCCCTGACAGGGCATCGGAATTGGCAAATCAGCATTACTGGCAAGCTGCAGCGCAAAACGAGTGGAAATACCGAAACTCTCCATGTTCTGCATGGAATAGTCAAGGATTGAACAATTAAATTTTTTCGAACAATTACCACAAGACCTTTCAGGAGCTTTTGGTTTTGTTCCGTGAATTATGATGTCGCTTGGTAATTCTTGACTTCTGCCAGACGTGTCGATTCTCATTTTACAGCCTTTAAGACATAATACCAATTATGATATTATTCAAACATCGCCCCTGATAAAAACACACTGGAGACAAACCTTGTGAATCAAGATTTTCATTCCATTTTTCAAAAAAGCAGCCAGCATTCTCGTTCAATTCGTAAATTTAAAAAGTCAATTGATAGCCCGCACGATGAAACCGGAATAACGGATGAAGTTCTAAGAGAACTAATGCACAGTACAATTCTATCATCAGGAGGCGATCATCTACCACATGAATATCTCATGCCATCGAAAAATGATTCTCCTGAAACATCAGAATGGGTCAATGGCATGCACTCTTTTATTCATTCACACCTATTCGATTGCCTGAAAGGCGTTCCTGAGGATGAAGACATCGGAGAGCATCATATCGTCAAGCCAATTATGCATGCTACAATACATTTCATACGCAACAATCCGCACCCACTGCTAACAAAATCAAGTTCCGTTCTCTTGGATATGATTAAATTATTCGAGTTGCAATCTGAAAAACTTGGAAAATTATCAAATAAATTTTATTATCAAAAGCCAAAAATTATAGAAAAGTCTTTCAGCACTCCTGCATGGCAACGCAAGGCCGGTCAAAATCCCAAAGGTGGATTAAATGCCAAGGGACGGGCCTCAGCAAAAGCTGAAGGTCACAACCTGAAGTCTCCGGTAAAATCAGGAGATAATCCCAGACGTGCGTCGTTTCTTGCAAGGATGGGCGCAAGTCCCGGCCCGGAACACGATGAGCAGGGAAAACCTACCAGACTGTTGCTTGCTCTTCAGGCTTGGGGCGCTTCCAGCAAGGCAGATGCGCGTCGAAAAGCAAAGCAAATAAGCAAGAGATTAGAACAAAAAAGAAAAAGCAATCATGATAGATGATAATTTGTCAAAACTTCTAAAAGAAATAAAAGAAAATGTTTCATTGCTGTCTGATGATAAGCAACTAAAGGATGCCAATGAGGAATCTCTTGAAAAAAGATTGTCAAGCGTTCATTCATACATTGACTCTCTGGAAAAGTCTGCAAAGAACAGCAATAGCGTTTGGGTAAACAACGTTCCTTTCGAGGGAACCAGATACGGACATATCGGCAGTGGAAGCAAGAATGTCCTCCGAAAACCGGGCAGGCCAGTAGGAACCGGAAAAGGACTTACTCCAATAACAAATTTGGCAAACGCTCATAAATCCGGTGGTGGCGGAAAGGAAATTGAAAAGGAAAAAAAAGTACTGAAAGATCATCCTGACATGAAGGTAGGGTCATTTGTTCACGTACAGCATCCACATAAGCATGCTTCGCCAATATGGTGTAAGGTCATTTCATTTGGCTATCACGGAGTAACTGTATCAGAACCATCTGGAACTGTGCACAAGATACGATGGGAAGATGTACACGACGTAAAACCTGCTGCAGAAAATTCTCCAGAAACATTTTTTGAATTAGCCAAACTTTCCGTGCCGATGGCGGGAACTCCAGCAAGTCTGCAAAATCTTGCAGAAATAACAAAGGAACTTAAACTGAAAGGCATGAAAAATATATCTGACATTATTCATGACGGACATGCTCAAAAAAGAGATATGTATAGTCACCTATTAGATACTGGGGCACCTGTGGATCCAATTGAATCCACGTTGGTATCATCTACAAATTCTATCAGTGATCACATGAATCAGTTGATAGAGGAAGCCTTGTCACACGGAGCAAATATTGACAAGGAACTTCTACTGAAATTGCCCAAGAAACGCATTTCAGAAGTTTTGAGGCATCACTTTGAAAAAATAAATCGTAAAAGATCATAGGAATTATGCAAATGGAAACAAGAACAGAAAAATGGGAGGTAACACTTCCTGATGGAACACAAGTGATTGATGAAATCGAGTACGCATTTGTCCTGTCCGTGACGGGAATTCAACTGGAGCAGCAACGCAATCGACGCATCGTTGTGCATCCAGACGGCGAAACTGATACAATGCCGGTGCCTGAAAATTTTTCCCGCAATCGAGAGGATCTGGAGCAGATTTGTTCCGAGTGGAAAAAGGCAGAGGAAGTGTTCTCACAGCGGACAGCCAAACGCGAAGAACTTTACACTATCTACAAGTCTTGGCTAAGCGAACATTTGCATGGTCAGTCATTAATTTCTTTATTCGCTGCAAATGCTTTAACTAAACTCTAATTTCTCCTTTATTATCTTCTACGTATCTTCTACGTAATATACGTAGAAGATACGTAATTTATACGAATCTATAGTTAATCCGTAATTACGTATATATCTATCTATTACGTATCTACTACGTAATATACGTAGTAGATACGTAGGAATTTTTTATTATGACTGAGTATATCGAGAACACATTCAATTACGCAAAAAGACTTAAAGACGCGCCAATTAATAAAGTTTATTGTTGTTCGGCAGATGCGTTATTATGGAGATTGCCCAAACGTTCGGTCGATGTGTTTTTCTTCTCTCCGCCATACAACTTGGCGGATAAGTTTCGCGGAGGAAACCACAACAGAACGGGAGTGAAAATCCAGTACGGGTTACGATTGACCAGCAAAGGGGATGGAACCAGTTTGCCTGAGTCGGTCTATCAGTCACAGCAGCAGATGGTTCTTTCCTTGTGTTACGAAGCATTAAAAACCAATGGTGTGATTTTCTATTCTCACAAGGTAAGACTAAAAAACGGTATTGCCATAAACCCTGGTGATTGGATAAGAAGATCTGGCTTGTTTGTCATACAGGAGATTATTTGGGATAGGTCTTCAACCGCTCAAGGAGATCCAAGACGTTTGCATCCGGTCTATGAAACCATCTACGTTCTTGCGAAAAAGCCTGCCGCAGTATCACATCTTGGGCAGCCGTTCAAGCTGGCGAATAGCGGAAAACGAGTTGGCGGGCCGGGATATTCTGATGTTTGGCATATTCATTCTGGGAACAATCGATCTGTTACAGGACATCCTTGTGCAACTCCCGACGAGATCATCAGCCGATGTTTCAATGTCGTCCCCTTGACAAAGGGCATGCTGGTTTGCGATCCTTATTGCGGAACCGGTTCGACGGGGAGAGTTGCAAGGACTTACGGAGCCGATTACCTTTTGTGTGACGCAGATCCTCATTGGGCTGGCTACGCACACGATATTTTGACGGAGGGAAAAAACGATGGAACATCCGAAGAAGTGTCATACTTGCACGAAGGACGCGACCAAGCTGGTAACAGTGTCGCCGAGGGAGAATATTGAACTATCCGACAAGTATTATGCTTGTGATTCTTGCGCGGATGAACTAAGGCATCGTTTTAGCGGACGTTCTGATCGTCAAGTTACCGTTCATTCTTATCCGAATTGATCGGTTAATTTAATACATATAAACTAATATGTGTTATATGTTTGCTATAATTTCTCCTTACCGTCAATTTATATTTTTGATAGGAGAAGTTTATGGGTGGGAACATAGAGCTGTTTATGATAACAGCTAGGGATGCGGCGACAAAGGAGAGTATCGATATATCGATCTTCTTTGCGTTGATTGAGCATGAGAGTCATTGGGACGCTGCCGCTATAAGTGGTGATGGGGCAATAGGCATTGCACAAATTATGCCGAATTTTCACCCGGCAGTCAATCCAAGAAATCCACAGGATTCCTTATTTTATGCCGCTCGTCTTATCCGGAGTTATCTGGATTTTTATCACGATAGCTACGAGTACGCACTATCGGCATACAATGTCGGAAGTCCTACTGTTAGTTTATGGTCTTTTGTTCCTCAGTGGGAAATGAACAGGTATGTTTTGCCAATACTCGCAAGAGCGCAGCGATATCGTTCGGACGAGACGTTCCTTCGTCTCACGCAGCCGAAAGTACTCGAACCTGTGGCAGATGTGATCATTCCTGCAACAGTTGCAATTGAAACTCCGACTCCAAGTCGAGAAGTGCCCTTCGCTCCAACTTACGAGGTGGCTGATCATCCTCTTTACGTTGGAACGGTCATCCCGGCAGTGGTCTCTCCGACACCTACCCCCACTCCCATTCCGGTTTTTTTGGGACTTGTCCTGATATTGGTATGTTTTTTCCGGGCGAGGTAGCGGGTTGTGTTTTTGTCTGGTAGCATGATGGTGCTGCAAGGGTAACTCAGTTGGTAGAGTATCTGCCTTCCAAGCAGACTGTCGCGAGTTCGAGCCTCGTCCCTTGCTCCATGGCCTCGTAGCTCAGGGGATAGAGCATCAGCCTTCTAAGCTGTTGGTCACAGGTTCAAATCCTGTCGGGGTCACCAATTGACATGAAATTATTTCGTTATTCTGGCAACAAAAAAAAGATGTTGCCGTATTATCTTCCTGTGCCATCTGAAGCGAAGGTGATTGTCGAGCCATACCTTGGGTCTGGTGCATTCTCTCTTGCGCAAAAACAGCCTTCGATTGGATATGAATTAAATCGCGAGGTTTGCGAGGTTTGGTGGTGGTTACAGCAAGTTACTCCATCAGAGTTGTTTGATCTCCGGAATCTGATGGAAGATCGAAAAAAAATCGTTCACAAGCCTGATGTTCGCGACTTGTCCTTGCCAATCGGGCCTCAGACATATGTTCGCTTGAATTGCACGTCATTGGTAACGGGACAGTTGAGTTCATGGCGCATTTATCCACAGCATCGACTTCCTGTTGAAGAAACAGTAGCCTGTTTGTCTCGGATAAAAGATATCAAGGTTATTTGCGAGAGCGGAGAGAATCATGTTTCATCCTCAGGGGAGTTGGTCTTTGTTGATCCGCCATATTTTGGAACCATTGGTAATTATATTCAAGACATGAATCGGGACATAGACAAAAAAATAGATGTCTTGAAAATATCGCAATTCGTCAAGAGTTTAACATCGCCGGTAATCTTTTCCTATGGTTCAAATGCCCCAGAGTTGTTTCCGGATTTTTCTTGGGTGAAATTATGTACAATAAAATGTCCCAATATGAGACGTGGGGGAACGATAGACCGTGTTGAGTGGGTTTCTTATATAAATTTTCAGGAATACGTATGATTACTACACTTTTTCTATTAACTGCTCTTGTTGGATACATGTACTGGCTTACTATTCGGGAACGAAGGGAAAAGCATGATGACACCTGACACAGTATTCAGTGGGGCACAGATGTTGTTTTTATTCGGTCTCTGTTGTTTTTACTTTATCTTTCCTCGATAGCTCAATGGTAGAGCAACCGGCTGTTAACCGGTAGGTTCTAGGTTCGAATCCTTGTCGAGGAGCCTAAGGAGTCCATATGTTGTTTTTCCTGCTTTTTTACGTTATGCTGATGTATCTGCTTCTGACAGCGTGGCTTTTCCGTTCGTCTCGGTTACGATAAAAGTCCTGTACGTCGATTGTGCCGCTGTAGCTCAGGGGTTAGAGTAGCTGTTTTGTAAACAGCGGGTCGTGGGTTCGAATCCCACTGGCGGCTCCATGAAAATACAAAGTCCATGTATCAACAAATGCAAAGCCAAGGACGGAGTCTGCTCTGGGTGCAATCGCACCATAGAGGAGATCAAGCATTGGCGTGGTTATTCAAATATCGAGAAGCGCACTATTGTTGATCGTTTGAAGAAACAGGCGGAAGAAAAGGTAAAAAATAATGGTGGTGTATGAATCATGGACTGGCTCGTGGTATATTTGGGTCGATGATGCTCCGCGGATGCGCATGGATCTCAGCGAGGAACCCGCTTTGTTTCATATGGATATTACAGGATTGAAGAACGAGGTATGGAATCGTGAGTGAAGATTTTCAGTACTTGCAATTTGGATTGAACCTGTTGTCTACCGTAATGTTGTGCATGATGTTTTACATTGTGTATAACAATACCCCCGGTAAGGGTGGACCCAAAGGACGTAACCCATAATGCCTCATGCATTTCCTGAAAACTTCTCTCCCATTCCAGCCCATGTCGAGCATGATGTGACATTTGATGTTCATTCACACAGGATCGAATGGGACAATCCGTTCTGGGATCGCAAGGTTGTCCTTAATCATTGCGGCTGCGAAGTGACGCTTCCCAAAAAGGCACACAGTTACGGCGTTACTGCGACATGGCATTTTATTTTTGCTGAAATTGATCACCCTAACTGCAAGATGGAAAATCGCACATATCCATTTGTGTCGATTGTTCCTGAAGCATTTGCGCCCAGCAAGGAAGAGATTGGCCGAATGCTCCGGCATGATGATCCGTTTCGAGAACTGGTGCGCGACGACTATACCCATCCTCTTCGGGCAATGGATGGATGTGAAATAGCGGAACTTGAGTCTGTCTGCGAGCATGGCCTACCGTCTTGGCCGTTGTATTTGGACTATCTTTCCACAAAGTGGAGTGATGTTCATTCGCTGCTGCCAAAGGGCAAAGAGCATCCCGACGATGTGGTGAAGCGTGCTTTCATCGAAGCGTCCAAGGAAGAGCGTCGTTTCCAAGAGTCTCAAGATTTCACAGGCTAGGAAATTTTTCTTCAACTTCCTTGTTCTGCAATATAATCTCTGCTCTTCGCGGCAATCCTATATGATACACTTTGCTTTAGTCCAGACAAGGAAACGACATGACCGAACAAAAAGTCGAACGAAAACTATCTCCGGGTGTTCCGTACCCTAAGCCAGAGAAGAAGAAAAAGGGCGGCAAGGGCGGCAAGGGCGGCAAGGAAAAGGCTGCGAGCAATGACGACGAATGAGGAACATCCAGTTCGCATATGCATAATTGGATCTTCCGGTTCGGGCAAGGACACTCTTGCAAATATCCTTGTTGATAAATTGACGAATGTTCATGTCTTGCATTTTGCTGACGAACTCAAGAGACTTTGCGCGACCATGTTGCGTCACGGTATTGTATCGGGCAAAATGCCTGTTGACTTCACTGAAGAAGATTTGATGGGCACTGAAAGTTCCCGTGCTACGTTGCGGACATTTTGGCAGTGGTTCGGAACAGATTTTGTTCGGAATATCGTTCAAAAAGATTATTGGGTTCACGAACTCGACAAGTCAATGAAGCGATTACTGTTAGAGAATCAAAATGCGTCTATCGTTGTGCCTGACTGTCGTTTTGAAAACGAGCACGAGTGGGCAAGGAAGAATAACTTTGTTATGGTAGGCATGTACGGGATGTGGAGGCATCCCTCCGGATTGCCTGATCATTCCAGCGAAGTGACAAATATCCACTTGGAAAGAGATTTGATGTTTACAAACACCGGCACTATTGAGGACATGAAAATGTGGGTAGACGATGTTCTGCTTCCCCATTGCCGCAAGGCACTCTCGTAATCGTATTTCGTCATGAATGCTGTCACATCTCGTGTTGATTTGTATCAATCTGTTAAGCAACCCGATTCTTTCTGCGCGATACTCAGGTGGAATTCCGAAGAGCTGATCCCGGATGAATGTTTTTTTGACATTCAGCGCATGGCAGATGAGCATGCATTTACATTTGAAAATTTCTGTTCGCTTTTGTTTGTTTATCCTTTTTACAAATTAGAGGATCATGAGCGAGGTCTTGGTCTTCGTGCAATGCTTATTGATTCATTAACAGATCCGAAGTCATTTCCTGATGAGTGGGAGCTTATTGCAGAGGCCACTCCAGAGTACATTAGGATGATCAGAGGTGTCCCTGTCCTGTCTGTTGAAGATCCTGTCCTTTCTGTAGTTGTCAAGAAGCAAGACATTTCCTCAGATGCTTACTTCTTCATTTACGGAGAGTATCCTGCGTGCTGATGTGTACCGTTTGGCTCTGTGGCGCAATGGTAGCGCAGGGGACTTTTAATCCCTTGGTTGCGAGTTCGAATCTCGCCAGAGCCACCATATGAGTCGGGTAACTTGGCGTATTGGCGGAGCAAGGCGATCCGGCGACCTTCAGTGGAATTCTGCGATGGGATGGACGGGATTCATCAATGGTCGCCGCTCCATAGAGGAGCCTAATCCACTGAGCGTTGCGAGCCGCAAACTGTTTGATGATGGATACGTATGTTCAGTGGACATGGAAGATTCGTATTTTACGGATCATGTTTCCATGATTGATGCTGTTTTGCGTGCAGCAATTCATCTCAAGGTTGTCCACGTCCGATGGTTCAAGGGGGGAGTTGAAACGCAGGACTTCTGGTGTCTTTTGCGCCCAGTCGGGCGAATGACGCCATATGACACATGGATCATTGAATCAAATTTCTCTGATATCAGGTGATACTAATGACGAAACTGTATAGATCGGCAATTGATCTTTTAATAAAATTTCTTTTTATTATCATTCTGGTTCTTGCTGGAATTTATTGCAGTGCAATCAATGATAAATTCCGTTCGCTCAACGAGCGAGTGACGATCCTTGAAAAAGGTTCGTCTGCGCAGCAGGTGCGATACTTGGAGTTACTTGCGGGGTTCTGCAATGAGACCAACCAGCGGTCTCGCAAACCCCAAGAACTAAGCCTCGATCAGTGTCGCGAGTACGCAAAAGCGACCTTTAATACGTACTCCAAGGTTCCTACCCCTACGGCTCTTGAGCGTGACACTACACGCAGGGGTCTTGCGGTTCCTGAGCCAACACCCTGTGACCCGCATGTTGCGCTCTGTACAAAGTTCGGCTAGGCTGGGGTGCGAGGATTCGAACCTCGGATGCAGGATTCAAAGTCCCGAGCCTTACCGCTTGGCGACACCCCAGTGCGAGTACAGTATACCGTCCCTTGCGACTGATTGCGAACTGTGCTATGATCAGCACGGCGTCACTGGCGTCCAAGAACTGAAAGTAGAAAATCATGGGATTGTTTGGACACATCACCAAAAGCAATGTTGTGCTGACGCAGCATCAGGAGAAATCTCTGCTAGAAGAGATGCGGATTCTTCCCTATCGCATGATCTCATTCAGGAAAATTATTACTGATTGCGAAAGCATGGGCATTGATTACTCGATCAATGAAGACAATCTGACCGTGGAATCCGAAGACCCCATGTTTCATCGGTACATCGACAGCATGGAAGAAGCGGAATATCGGCGCGAATTGAACTCCCTCCCTCGTTGATCATGTTTGATGATGAGGAAATCTTTCCGCTAATCGTATTTCTGCTTTGCGCTGGTGTTTTGTTTTTTGCATTATACTCAGCGTATCACTGAGTTCGGAGTGTTGCCATGAATCGTTTTGTATTGGATGAAGATCCGGTAGTGGCTGCAACATATCACAACAACAAGCATGTTGTGAAAATGATCCTTGAAGAAGCGCAGATGCTGAGTACCGCTCACCACTTGTCATTCTCGGGAATTTCCGAGGATTTTGCCAGTCGTATTTACAAGCCGACACACAAGAACCATCCATGCTCAGTCTGGGTGCGTGAATCCGAGCAAAATTATTTGTGGGCGTTATCCTTGTTCGCATCCTTGTGCAGGGAGTATTCTCATAGGTATGGCAAGATTCACAAATCCTTCTCGTTGTATCCTTTGCTGTCTCAAGTACCAGAGAATATGCCATCGACGGGATTGACGCCATTTCCTCAGGCAATGCCTGAGTATTGCAAGCGACCGTCTTCCGTGGAAGCATATCGCGAATACTACATCATGGAAAAATCCGACATAGCAAATTGGACAAATCGGGACGTTCCCGAATGGTGGAATGACAGGAAAGATACATGCCAGCACTGAAGATAAAGAACATTGTCTGGAAGGAATACCCAGAGGGAGTTCATCTTCCCACAGAAGCCATTGTCGAAATAAGTGACAGCGAATACGAGGAATGGGATACTAATTCCAACTGGGCTTCTGTGCTGGAATCACATACGGGAGTGGCTGTCAAAAGCCAAGAAGCCCATGTTGTCTTGGTAGATGGCCCGGTATTGAAATACCACACACCTCGATCAGATCAACTTGTCTATTCGGGGCGACTATAACTCACGGACCCATAGCTCAGCGGTTAGAGCATCTCTCTCATAAAGAGCAGGTCGCAGGTTCAAATCCTGCTGGGTCTACCGCCAAAAGGAGGCGAAATGATCAAGAAGATTTCTGATGCTCAGGCTCAATCCATCTTGTCTGCACTCGATGTCCTCATGGAAACGGATATTGCTGTTCGTTCTGGAAATATCGAACGTATCGTTATTGGAGATCTTACGACAGTGATCATCTCTCTTATCGAATCGTTCTCATTTTCTCATCCGGAAATCGAGAAGTCATTTGTCAATGACAACTTGCGAGATATCGCAATGGCGAAGAAAGAAAAAATGATTGCAGAAGAAGCCTCTATGGCGAGGCTTAACTAGGGGCTTTTCGCAATCATGTCTTGATTGACGATTGGCAAGACAAGTTCCGGGTCATTACCATTTGCAGGAATGGTAATGACCCATTCTGCTTTGTACAGGCCACCTATTTTTGTGAATATGGATCGAGATGCAGGAGTAAGTGAATAAGATCCGGGTGTTATTTGCGTATAAGGAACCCGTGTTGAGGGAAACGTGATATTCCCGTCAACATCTTTGACAGTTATGTATACAATGGCATTGTTTATAGGCTCCATTGATCTGGAAACGCTAATGTAGAACATTGTGGTTGCCCCAACAACTGGGGTGGTCACATATGACGTGGCTGAAAGTGCGGGGCCGATGACAGGGTGTATTCGGACTGGATCGTTCATCGTTCATCCTTTACGGCACGAGGGGGAAGATTGCTCCTCCCCCTCGTCGTGATTATATCGAGCAAACCCCGTCTTTGCATCCGTAGGTTGGCATGTCAATGGCATCTGCTGTTACAAACATTTCCTTTTCGATTTCCAGATGGATTTCTTCCGCATTTTTTACGTAATCATCAACCCAGAATGATTGATTTTCAATTTCCTTTGGCATGTATGAATCCAAGGGAATGGCTTTCCCAAAAATGCTCTTGATGTCGAAGTTCTTGCTTCCAAGGTCAATGTTCTGACGATTTTTCAAGTCTTCGGCATTGGTGAACATTACTGAAGCTGCCTTGCTATTCGCGCGATAGACAGCAATTGCCTTTAATCCAAGTTCGTATCCGTACAGGTAGGCGTTTGAGATATCCTCCTCTGTCGCAGATTCTGGCAAGTTGATGGTTTTGGAGATCGCTCCACAAAGAAACGGCTGACATGCAGCCATCATCTCGATGTGCGATTTTGGAGACAAGAACCGTCCTCCAGCAGTTGCTGGAACCGCGGTGTCGAAGATTTCATAGTGGGCAGGAAGAAGGCCGGGTGCATTCTCAACCATTCCTGTCTTGTTTACGTGGTCGAGAATGCCTTGAATGACAGAATCGTCGTAGCCGAGACCTTTCAGGGATGGTTCCAGCAACCTATTGATGATTACTGCATGGCCTCCGCCTGACAGTGCCTTGTATTTGATAAGGGCATAGTCTGGCTCAATGCCAAATGTATCTGCATCCATTGCAAAGGAAATGGTTCCAGTGGGTGCCAGCACAGTTGTCTGGGCATTGCGATATCCATGCTCTTCGCCACGTTGCACTGCTGCTTGCCAGCATGTTTCGGCAGCTTCAACCAGATACCAGTATTCCTTCGGACAAACAAAAATGTTCAATCCTTGTGGATGTTTGGTAATTCCTTCGTAATCTATTCTTTCGAAGGAACCATCTTTTTTCGAAGTGTATTTCTCTCCATGTGTTTGACCCATTGCTGCGCGACGATGATTGCGCATTACACGAAGATGATGCTTCTTGTTTCTCTCATAAGCCGGATATGTGCCAAGAGAAGCCGCAATCCTTGACGAAGTCATATAGGACGTTCCGCCCAAGATTGCAGTAATGGCTCCAGCAATTTGCTGTCCGCTTTTCGATGCATATCCGTGCCCCATGAGCATGAGGAGACCTCCAAGATTGGTGTATCCCAATCCGGTGGTTCGATATTGCATGCTCTTCTGGCAAATATCCTCGGCGGGATATTGAGCCATGGACACTGTTATATCTAGAGCAATTTGCCAAATATCAATGGCGTGCATGAACAGGCTTACGTCAAATGAGTGTTCCTTCTTTTTCGAGGAATCAAAGAACTTGACAAGATTTAGTGAAGCCAAGTTGCATGCGGTTTCATCAAGGAAAAGGTATTCAGAGCATGGGTTACTGGAATTGATGCGACCATCTTCCGGGCAGGTGTGCCACTCATTGATCGTGTCAGTTGCATGCATGCCGGGATCGGCACTGAACCATGTCGCATAGACGGCCTTGTCCCACAGTGTCTTTGCGGGAATCTCCTGAGCCACATGTGACGGATCAGTTACCCAGCGCAACTGCCACATCTTGTTTTCTTTCAAAGCGTCAAAAAACTTGTGACTAAAAGCAATGGTGTTATTACTGTTCATGCCGCGGACGGTCTTGTATGCTTCGTCTTCAAATCCTGCTGACATGCCAGCCTCGATCAGAATGCGAACCATTTTCTCCTGACGCATCTTCCATTCAATGAAATCAATGACTTCTGGATGCGTGTCAGAACAGATGTCCATCTTGGCAGCCCGTCTGGTTTTGCCACCAGACTTGATTGCTCCTCCGCCAACATCGTAGATATCGAGAAAACTCATCATTCCGCTTGAAATTCCGCCACCCGAGACAGGTTCTCCTTTTCCTCGCAATGTCGAGTAGTTGCTTCCTGCGCCACTGCCGAAATAGAAAATCTGTGCTTCTCTCTTCGCTGTATCAAAAATGCCATTTGGGCCGAAGAGATCATCTTTCACTCCAAGGATGAAACATGCGTGAGCCTGACTGTGCTCGTATCCATTAATCGATTTCACAGCCTTCTCAAGAGAGAAGTCGTAGTACCACTGTCCCTTGGCACTACCTTCGATGCCATAGGCCCAGTGCATGCCGGTATTGAACCACTGAGGACTATTGAGGGCACCAAACTGATGGATCATCATGTATGCAAGTTCGTTGTAGTATTTTCTGGCTTCCTCGTCAGATGAAAAATATCCGTACTTAATCCCCCAATAGGTCAGGCAACCGGCAAGCCGGTTCACCACATACTTGAGGGATGTCTCTGGCCCTGTAGGAAGGGCTTTGATGTCAATTCCCATTTCCTTTGCAACATGCTGATCATAGACCCCTGTTGGAAACTGAGGGACTCCAACCCTGCGAAAATACTTCTCTGCCACTTGAATCCGTGCGTTGTCGCTCCAGAAAGACGGAAACTCGACATTGGGGATTACTTTCCCCGATCCAGTTGTCACTGACGTGCGTTCCCACGCAACCGTTGAGAAGACATCAGAACCCGGAGGAATGTTCCTCCCTAAAATTTTTGGAATCGACAAACCGGACTTGACTGTGTGTGTTTCCATGTGTTTCTCCTTGCTGCGATGTGCCTGAAAATAGAATGGATTTCCAATGTGTAGGAGAGATACTACCATGCCGCACTACCCGGCCGTAGGCTGGGTGCCTGTGTTTTGCAAAACGAAGGGTTGACATCCAAAATTCGTCCTTGCTATTAAAAATACTTTGAAGTATACTTCAATCAAAGGAGAAATCAATGTCACAATTAGGAAGATGTTCTTGTGGTCAAACATTCGTAAAAATTATCACTAAAGATTCCGCAACAAACAATGACGTAACTGTTGAAGTTTGTCCTCGATGCGATTTTCACAAGTCTGCAGTTTTAGAGAAGGGCATGGAGAAGGCAGTTAAAAAAGATAAATTTGGGTTTGAAATACTGGAAAAGTAAACTCATGTCAAATTTCGAATACCACAAAATGGCCAACATGTACTCTCCACTTATAGAGGACGTTTTGCCAGACAAGATCAAAGTGGGACAATTGGCACTGTGGAAGAATGACGGAAGAGAGTATCTTGGAAGAGTTGTCGAGGTGGACAACAGGAAAATAACTCTCAAGTTGCAGAAGAGGTGGATGCATCGTACAAAAATTACGGTGAACTGGAGATTTATACAAATAGTTCCAGAAGGATATTCACTCAAGTCTAAAGTTGTTCAGTCAAATGACAGTAGGATTGATGAATTACGAAAAGTAGTTGAGTTCAAGACAAAGAGAAAGTGGGTTCCAGAGCAAAAAATTTCTGATTCCCAAATAGAAACGTACATATCTGAGTGTAAGAATACTTACGAAAACTTATTGTTATATATTGAAGAATTTGAAACTGCGAAAGAAAAAGTTCAGATACTTATCAATAAACTTAATGATGAGCAAGATTTGTGCCTTAAGCATGGAATACCTGAATCAAAACTTCCCCCAAGATATCAGGCTGTCGATAATACAGTTATTATTCATCGGGGCCGAAGAAAAAAGAATATGGATCATCGAAAAAAATTGCAGGATGTGCGCGAGGAAACAAGAACGCTGTTGAGTGCGCTGCTCATTGCTTCGGGATCACTCGGTGTAACCAGCGACGAGGTTGTTTCGTCACTGTGCGGAATGACTTCTTCCAGTACGCTTGATCTTCCGCTTACTTCACATCGCATCATGGGGATGTTATCTGCATTTTCCCGAAGGAAAGAAGCGGAGATGGTCGATTTCGGACGATGGAGGGCAACGGAGAAGTTGCTATCGGCGTCTCGATCTGGTACGCTGTCAGACAAGCAATAAGCTCAGGAGGGTGAATGAACGCTAATTATATCGACGGGAAACTTGAGGAAGCAGACATGATTCGGATCGTTCGCATGGTTCTCGATCAGGTCAACAACGAGAAAATGAATGCGGAGACAGAAGATCCCAGTTTCTCATACGAGAATATTGAAAAAGAGTTGTCTGAGACCAGAAAGATATATGAAAGATTGACGCAAATCTGTGAGGCAATCATTCCCGAGTCCACAGACAATATTGTTTCCGAGATGGTCGTGGACTGGCTCGGGGTTGCGTACAAATCCAAGATGGGAGCATTGAGGATTCGTCGTGACTTCTTTTATCCATATTCCGAAGAGGAGATTGAATCTGTCATTCAGGCTGGAGAGTTTCTGGAAGACCCTGCGGATCGCATGCAGTTGATTTTGCAGCGCGACATGCGAAATGCTGAGGAAGCGAACTTCGATGACCCTCTTGAAGTGATCCCCATTGTCGAATCTCGCCATCCAGCATATTTCCGTAGCGAGATGTTGGCAAACGGATTGACTGGAGCAATCACTGGTGGTGCAATCTCGTTGCTGATTTCCTTCCTCGCTCTTAGCCTATTGCATTGATTTTCACAGTGAAAGACTTGGTGAACATGTGCCTCCGTTGATTCCGGGTGAGCCTCGGTATTTGTCTAACAGTCAGATTGAACTGCTTCTGGAGTGCAGTTGGAAGCACAAGCTCAAGTACATGGATGATATTTCTGAACCAATGAATGATCATCTCATTGTGGGTTCTTCTGTTCACAAGGCTGTTGAAGTGTATCGACAAGCACAAATCGACGGCATTCTTGGTGAGTGGACGGAAGAGTATCGGAACGAGAAAGTTCACTCAGCGTTGGATGATGAGTTCGACAAATTGGTTCATGATGCAGAGCATGGATATGAGCGTGATGGGAAGGTGCTTCCTGCGCCGGGAATGATCTGGTCGAAGGGCGTGTTCAAGGAAAACGCGCGAAAGTTAGCACACAAGTTAGCAGAGGCGTATTTCTATTGTGTTGCCGAAAGCGACTTGTCCAGTCTGCCGAAGGTGCCACTGGCGTTGATGGAAACCCCAATCACTATTGAGGAAGAGTTTTACGTTCCCATCCCCAATGTTGACAATTGGTTCGCTCGTGGGCGGTTTGACATGAGGACTGCCACGGCGTTGATTGACCTGAAGACAGCGAAGCAGCGATTCTCCCAACGGGACATGGACAAGAAAACCCAGCCGTCTTTCTACACGTTTGCTTGGCACTCGTATTCTGGACAACTTCTTCCAGAGTTCCGATATCACCTGTTGATAAAGCCAACCATGTCTGTCTGGTCTCCGTCATCAGGGCAGCCTCCGCCAGAAAACATTTCAGCATACAGAACGGCTGTTCAGGCTACCCGTAGGCGAAAGGCGGAAATTGACTGGTTTGAAGACTACCTGCGTCAACAGATATTTCAGATTGAGGCGAATGCTCAAGTTCGTCGTCCCAACGCGGATTTCTGTGACTACTGCGGGGTTGCCCGACATTGCAAGCCGTGGCTTGCGAAACCGGGTCAGGCGTGATATGATGTACGCAGCACCGAAGCAAACGTTTCGGGGTGAGTAAAAGTGCCTGATCTTTGGCGGTCAGGCAATGGGTTAGGAGCAACGCCGTGGGTTCACTGAATAAGATCATGTTGATCGGCAATGTCGGGAAAGACCCCGAGTTGAAGTACTCCAAGACTGGTGATCCGTTTGCAACGTTTTCCCTTGCTACCTCGCAGGGATATACGCCGAAGGGGGGCACTGATCGTCAGGAGACAACCGAGTGGCACCGGATCATCGTCTGGCGTCAGTTGGCGGAACAGGCTGAGAAGTTCGTCAAGAAGGGTCGCAAGTTGTACATCGAGGGCCGTGTCCAGACACGTTCCTATCAGGATGCGAACAATCAGACCCAGAAGATTTATGAGATCGTGGCAACGCAGATGGAGTTCTTGGACAGCCCCAAGGATTTCCCGGCCAATGGTGGAACCGAACCTATCGGCAGCGGCACGACGCTCGCATCCCGTACTCCGTCCCGTTACAAGGACGAGAACCTTGACCTTGACGATCTTCCCGACGCTTTCTAGTCGTTGATCGTTTATCACGAATAAGAACCGCGAGGTTGGCGAAAGCTGGCCTTCGCGGTTTTTTGTTAGGAGAAGAGATGAGACTTATATTGCAGATCGCGGCGTTCCTCGGCATTGTCTTTGGGAAGATGCTTCTTTCCTTTCGGCACGGGTACATGCTTTCCGAAGTAAACAATGGAAAGAAAAACCAAAAAACGGCCATGTTCCAGTCTTCACATAATCTGGCCATTGAAGTTCTTGGTCGTCAAAACGAGGTCTTGATTAACCATCTGATGACTCTTCACTCAAGATTGATGGAGGAAGTGATTCTGGCCGATGACAAAAAAGGTGATGATCGTTTTCAGGAAATATCCTGTCGCGGGGAAGACATGGAGATCATCCGAAAATATGTTGACGCAGTTGCCGAGGGAGCAGTAAAGGAAACCGCAGCGTGGGCATCCACTTCCATGTCTTCGTTCAGTCTGACGTTGGATCATGTGTCAATGGAAGTGGATGCCCCATCAGAAAGAGACAGGCCTCATGACATTCTGGTCATTTTCCATGTCATTGGAACTGGAGAGAATGCGCTGCGATTTCAGGCAGAAGCCAGTCGCAAATTGAAGGCTTTGCTTGAGGGAACTGAAGTGGGAGAGATGCTTCGCGTTGACGTTCGTTGGAAGTGACGTTCACGCATTGATCAGTTGATCCACCCGGTTGATCCTCTGGGCAATCCAACGCGCAACAGGTACTGACCACGCATTCCCAATGGCACGATAGCGGTTGCTGTCCGCAGCAACCGCTTTCCCTTTGTATGGGATTGCCGTGAAGTCATCGGGAAATCCCTGTAGACGCTCACATTCACGCGGGGTCAGCCGTCTGACCATCTGGCGGTAGAACAAGGCTTGTCCTTGCGCTCCGTCAAGCGTGTGAGCCTGTTCGTGGGCCACACCGTGTCCGTTGGCATTGGTGTTGGCGGTGCGCACCATCATCGCGACATGGAGTTGACTCATAGCCGCTACGGGTGGAGACGGCATTCCGACATCTACTTTTGAGTAGTTTGCTGGATGCGTGATCTGCACGAGATCAAATGGCATTGGCTGCGCGAGGATGCGTCCAGTGTAGGCATCCTGTCCCGAATAACTGCCGGGATGGGTATCGGCGCAGAGTGCCCCTACGGTGTTCGCAACGAAGGTTATTCCGTTGGGGTCGCTTCTTGGGCCACTAGTTGCAATGCTTTCACCAGTGGTTCCGGCAGGATCTTGCCCCTGCGTTGTGCCCTTCTCAGGATGCCTGTCGCCGCTTTTGGGGTCAAACAGAACCGATCCAGCGATGCTTCCATTGGTTGAACGATATCCGACAACAAAGAGCCTTTTCCGTCGCTGGGGCAGTCCGAACCATTGCGTGTCCAAGACACGCCAAGCGACACTATACCCTGCGTCTGCCAGCGACCGGAGGAAGAGGCCAAAATCCCGTCCACCAGCACTACTGAGGACACCGGGAACGTTTTCCCAGAGGAGCCAGCGAGCATTTGCTCGTTGGGCAAATCGTCCAAACTCAAGAGAGAGTTCCCCCCGAGAGTCAGCCAACCCTCCCCGTTGTCCAGCGACTGAGAATGCTTGGCAAGGGGTTCCTCCACAAACAAGGTCAACTGTGGGGACATCTTCGATTTTCGTGAAGTCGCCATGAAGTGGAACATCCTTCCAGTAGTGACTGAGAATAGCGCGGGGAAAATCCGCAATCTCAGAAAATCCCTTGCATTCCCAACCGAGGTCTGAGAATGCCAACTTGTCTGCTCCAATACCAGAGCAGATGGAAAAGTATTTCATTGTTCAAACTTTCAGTGCGAAAGGGCAACTGCTACATTGATAATTCCAAGTCCGAGAATCCAGCAAAGTGCCATGTAAAGAATAAAGGCAACAAGGTATTTCACATTAACCTCAAAAATTGGTTGGTTCCAATGGTTTTCTCCACGGTATCTGCCGTTGAGAAGGCACTTCACTTTGAGGGAGGTTCAGGTAGGCAATGACATCAGACCTGTAGACGTATCGGCTTTTGCGTGATTGCCCACCCAGCCAGATGCAGGGAACCTTCCCTGCGATCACGGCATCTCTCATCGCTGTCCGGCTCACACCATATCGCTTCATGATGTCGTAGAAGGACAAGAGATCGGTCTCTGCCTCTCCCTCGATCATTCGTAGACGTATCTGCATGTCCTGATACGATCTGGTCGGATAGGGAACAGCGTTGACGTTAGACATCGCTTTCCAAGAATCCCCTGCCGTATATCGAGAGCATCAGTTGCTTGATCTCTGCGGGTGTGTATGTCGAAGGCTTCATGACCTTCCCATCCTCACGGTATGTTGGACGATGGGTTACTGGGTCAAGTTTCGACATGTTGGACGCATGCACTTCTGCAAAGAACGGTTCGACATCAATGCCGAGTGCGACTGCTGCACCATAGGTGACATAGAGCAAGTCACAGATAGCGTCCACCACCCCCGGCCAGTCTTCGGCGTGTACTGCATCACAGAACTCTTGTGCTTCCTCAATGATGAGGGAAGCCCGGAGTTTGCCGGGAAACGCTTCCGGGGTGAATGTTTCGGGACAATCCTGTCCGAATGCCAGCATGAATGCCTTGACGTTTTCCTGATGAGTATTCATCGTGTTTCCTGTGTACCTTGATGCGGCGATACTGATCGCAAAGCCATGACAATTTTGAATACCACAAGGGCATCCTCCATTGCATCACTCCACGAGGAGTTGTCTGCCATGCATTTCCTGAATCCATGACGATGTGTTTCGGGAACAAATACATTGAACGCCAGTTCAATCTGACTGCGAGATTTCTTGACAACAACGACAAGTTCATTATTGTCGTCATAAAATCTCGCATAATCATACATGATTGTTTCGATGTTCATGAAAAACTATATCACATGATAGTTGACTGAAGAAGTTGTTCGTAAGCAGCCATCAGGGAGTGCATGACATGAGGGACAAGACGACGACCAGTTTCTGCATCTGAGATGCATCCACGAGCAATCTTTGTTACTTCGGAAGCCTGCCGTTGTGTCAGGTTGAGTTGCTTGCGCTTTTCGGCAACCTCAGCACTGGACGGGATAACGCCAGCATATTCAGGCTTTTGCTTTCGCGGGGTCGATTGTGCCTTGACCCTGACTCTGACCTTCTTTTCTGGCACAGTGATGTTGCGGGTTATGACAATCGGACGAATGAACTCTTGCTTGCTCACTTGCTCCGAGCCAGCCGTGATTGCCCAGCCTAGAGCCATTCTGGTGTTTCCGCCAAACGCACGGTTGCCGAAGGCTACTGCTTGAGCGTATTGCTCTGGCGAGACAACGATCACCACAGGTCTGGTTCCCCGCATGCCAAATTGCAGTTCCGCGGCAGGAGGATCGGCTTGCAGACCACGATTCAGTGCCGTTTCACAAGCCAGAGGAAAGGGTTCGATCTGGCTAAGTCTGGCATGTGCTGCGGACGAAATGAAGATCGTCATGACTTGATTGGTTGCGCGAGGAGATTCTGGAAGGACGATAGTGGTCAAGTCCGGCTTTACGGTATTCATTTGGACATCCTTGACGATTGTGTTGGGTATTTCCTTGTACGCATCATGACGCTCACCGGAAGTGGGCGCAAAGATATCATACTTCAATCCTGATGATAACTTCGTTAATGACCTTGAAGAGAAGTTGTTCCATCAGGAAGGGAAATGTCTCGATTTTTTTCAGATATCCATCGGTATCTGACATTGCTCCAGATATCAGTTGTTTCTTGTAGAAAAACGCCTGATGCAATTGAACGCCAGCATTGTATTTTGCAGTGTGCTTTTGACAGTGATAGATATAGCGCAGGGTTCCAGATGCAGACGGGACAACGATCTTTCCTGAGTTTTCCTCATGGGTGGCATGCTTCCATGCGTATCCCAGAGCGCGTACACGACGTGTTATGCTGACATACCGTTCTGGCTGGTCGTGCATTTCCCTCACGGTTGCCTGACGATATTCTTCCTCTTGCTGGTAATGATAGTAATCCAGTTGCTGTCGGGTTGTTTCCGCCAGATTCCGGTATTTCTGTTCCATTTGAGCCAACTCGCTGATGTTTGGTGCAAGACTTGACATGGTTGTTCCTTTCCAATAAAAAAGAGGCCGTTGTCCCGGCCTCTTTTTATAGCCGACTGCTGTGCCGAATGACTAGGAGTTTGCGCTCAAGAGTCGAGCAGCGCGGGTTGCCTTGGTCTTCAGGACGCGAGCAGCGCGTTGCTCTGCGCTCATGTTGAGCGTTCGCTTCTCTACGGGAACGACCCTGAACACCACAGTCTTCTCGTCGCAAGGGATTCGGACAAGTCGCTTTCCGCACTTGGCTGCTGCACGGTTGAGGTTACGCATCACCTTGCGGGAGGTCTCGTTTTCCGAGAGTGGCAGTGAGACACGATTGCCAAACTGGATTGGCGAAAGAAACTTGATCAATGGCCCAAGATCGAAGGTCTCAGTGGAAACGATAGCCTTTTCAAACACTGGCATTGCTTTTCTCCCTGATAACTATCTCGGTATTCATGGAAGCCGAGAACCCCAGACGATTTATGATGGTTTCGACAAACCCGGTGTAGTTGCTTCTTCGTTCCTCCTGCATTCATCTTCTCATGCGCGGGGTTCTTTTCGCAAGTACCAACGCGTTACTTTATCGTAACAGAGTACAGGTGCTTCAGACAGCAGTCAGTTCTTGGTGCGAGACGATTTCCTCCAGCACTTTCTTCAGCACTGCCATCTCGGTCTCGATCTTCAGGATTGGAATCCATAGGTCATGGGCAATGCTGTCTTCTTCTCGTTGCTGCTCAAGATGTTCAACGAGGAGCGACTGGGGAATTGCGGGAGGCTTGGCCTTCTTCTTGTTAAACACTCGTTGCGTAGTGCCAGATGCGTGCTGATTGATTTTCTTCTGCCTGATGGATGCTTGTTCCGCAACCTTCCTGACAAAATCAATGCAGTCATTCCTGAGCGGAACGAGTTCCTTTTCGAGATGGCTGATTCGATCCTTGCAGAAGTCAGAGAGTGCATCCCCGTCAATGTACCTAGCCATCAATGTCGTCCTCGTTGCTAATGAAGTGATGGAGATTTGATCCGGTATTGACGTTAATGAAGTCTATTGCTTCATTCATCTTGCTGGTGAGTTGAATAGAGCGGATGTGCGATTGCTGCTCTTCTGCGATCTTGTTCACAAGTTCCAGCAACAATGATGCTGACTTCCTTGTGTCTTTTGGATTGAGCAGTTCCAGGAAGAATGTTGAGTTGAAGTGATCAAGGATACCATCTTCCATTTCAGAGATCAGCGAATATCCCAGTTGTGTAATTGTGTCGTGTTCAATGTCATTCATGTCATTTATGCTCTTGATTGTGCGTACTTGATCAAAGACAAAAGGATGTCATTACCGTCTATCTCATTCCCCATTACGATCCAGCCCGGACGAAGAACCCTTGCGAACAGTTCCAGTCGTTCCACTTCCGAGCCAAACAGTTTCTCAACTCGCATGAAAAACTCCTCTGGCTTTTCGGAGTGCGTCCGTACCGGGGCATGTATCCATCGGCGAACAGACCGGCTCAGTCGAGGAAGACCCTTGCCCTTTGTGAGCAGCCAGCACTGCTCCGGGTTCGCGCGGGTGTAATACCCTCCCCCCATGTGTTCCTTTCCACTGGGCTTGCTTTTTGTCCAATAAAAGGCAACGGTCTTGAATGACAATCCCCAACTTTTAACTACCTCCATTGCCTGATAAAGCAATGGATCAGTAACCCACAGGAGTACGACCGCATCTTTCTGAAGCAAATCAAAGATGGGCAGTTCCTTGATGCGATCCAGTGTCATGCGGGGATATGGGGGGCTTCTGTCTTCGCCCTTCATTGACCGTGCTGACCACAACCACGGTGGATCAATCACGACGAGGGCAGGTTTTGCTTGATTATCCATCGTGCTGCTCCTTGGTTGCATCGGCGTACAGTTCTTCCAGTTCCTTTTCCAATGCCTTGTTTCTTTCCAGAAGTTCTGCATTGTCAAGGCGATTCATTGCCCTATCCTTTATTGCTTTGATCAAAAAAGCGGCGTCATAAAAAACATGATGGATGCGATCCAACTCCGCTTGCTTCTCCTCTTCGGTTCCAACGAATGGGGGAATGAAAGAAAATATACCTCCGACCCTGCACCAGTTCTCCAGATTGTGCTTGTCAATAAGTGGCGCAAGTTGAATCATGAAGGAGCGATGCATGTCATCTGTCAGGGCAGCAATGAAAGAACTCCCGTATTTGTGAATACGGGAGTTGTTACGCTTGCACTCAGAGTGATACGCACTCATGAGGCTTTGGTGATCTCGGTGACGATGATGCTTGAGAACGAGAGAACCTTGATATCCTGCTCCTCGTGGAGGGTTTCCATGACGAGGTGGGACAACCGACCGTATGGGCCATCCAGCACATCTGCGAAGTTGTCGCCAACTTCGGGGACGTTCCATCTCCTCTGGTTGTTCCAGAAGGCCAGTGCGTTCCGTGTCGGGATGGTGATGGAGAGGATAATCGGTTCGGTTTCCGTGCTAGCGGCATCCCCAAGTGCCCACTCTTGCGCGATCACCTCAATGGTGATCAGGGATGTGCTGTCCTGCTGCACGATCAGTTGCTTGGCAGCACTCATGGCATCAGACAGCCCGGTGCCCATGTCGTAGTTCCCGAAACGCTGATCGACCTGTTGCGTCAAGGTATCGAGAATGGTGATTGCGGTTTCGAAGGTCAGTGAAAACATTGCGGTCGCTCCTGTGTCTGTCTGCGTTATCTCGTTCATCTTCCCTGCAAGATCAATCAACTTCCCGAAGTTCGGATGTGCTGTGATTTCACCTGTGTGCTGGATCATCAACGAGTATACGTCGTGGAGATGAAAAATCTCCTTCTTCAGTTCGTCTTGCAGGTTTGCAAAGGTGTGGTCTGGTTGCATTGTCGTTCCTTCACTGAACTATGCCATGTCCATGCATCACGTAGTGTTGCTGTTACGTTACACTTTCCGGTGCGTCAATGTACTCTCCACTCAGGGACAATCGGGGTTCTTTCCTGAAGATGGTTAGTGTCAACGTTTTCTTCTGGACATCATAGATCCAATCGACACGATCACTGTCGAATATAGTCTTTCTATTGTCAATCAGGTAGTGAATGATCTCTGCTTTCAGATTATGAAGGTCTATCCTTGTGACGGGCATGATGGTTTCCTCTTTTTCAGGTTGAGTATGCAACTTGCCATGACTCAAGAACGGCCTTGGCCAGTTCCGTGAAGTCAATGCGGTCATAGCAAAACTGCACCATGTCATCCGCATAGGGATGAGACACACCATTCATCTTGAAAGGGTCTGAGCAATGGATTGTCTCACAGTTGTTCTGGACATGGTGACGTAGCCACTGTTCTGTTGCCTTGAACTCACTGCACTCCGTATCGTTTTGATCCGGTGCCTTCATGTTCCACAGGGAAGCGAGCGCAGGGGCCACAACAGCGTCGAACTGTAGGTGAATCAATCTGCTGATCACGCTTGTGGCGGTCATGTCCATTGTCAGTGTGCTGGTCATTGTCATGCTCCTGCGGTATAGAAGCCAAGGCAGCCGACTGGCTTGCCGTTGGTATCGAACACGGTGTCCTTGATGGTGATCACATTGCGCCGTGGCGTATTGGTTTCCTTGAGGGCAAGGGCATACTGAAGCGAAACGATGGTGTAGGCGTCGGGATCGAACTCCACGTTCCCGAGGTTCGACGGCCACTGATCCCAGATTTTGATCATATGACCATTGGGAGTGCGGATGGTCTGCCCGGATTCGCGTACCGTGTAGCCGACGCTTGCCATGCCGCTGCTCGGGATTGACATGATGGGGGTTGCGTCTTCCTTGCGAACCCACTTCCGTATTTCCGTTACGTACTCCACGTCCTCTTCGGCATAGACATCAACCTGATGAGGGGTCAGGTTTACGAAGCGATTCAGTCCGATCAATTCCATGACACAACTCTCAACTTCTGTCCCATACTGGGACAATACCCGTCCCCAAATGAGATCGGTCAACTCGTCGTTGTCAACCCAAGACAAAGTCTTGTCGTGATTTTCCATGACCTTGTCGAACTCTTCGTCGAGTATTTCAACGTCTGTGGAGACAGGAAGCATTTTTTCAGAGTGATCCTCGTTCTCGCTCTGATCCCAAGTGATGTCAGTCAGTACGAACTTCATTGTGTAATCTCCCGTTGTCCTGATGAGTGTTTGTCAAGAAGGTCTTCACAAATGCGATCTATTTCCATTGCGAAGTTCTCCAATGCCTTGCTATCCTCGATGTCCTCTTCGCAGATGCTTGCCATTGTCTGGCCGAGATACATCACGATATCATACTCGGTCGCTATCGTTCCACTTGCGATGAACTCGCCATGTTTCCTTGGCATGGGGTACAGGGTGATCGTGTACGTGTTTCCGCGAACCACCATGTCTCCGTTCTTCTTTGTGCTACTGATCTGTATAATGTTCACGAAATGTATTGCCCGACCGCTGGAGCATTATGGCCGAGGTTTTCCATGTCGTTGCTTATCCTCTTGCAAATGTCCTCGATGATCCCATCCGCCATTGTTGATGCCCACTGTTGCGAATCGTCTTTCGTGGTATATACGCGAAGTCTCTCGATAAGTGCGTTCCTACTCTTGTTTGCAGCCCAGTATGCCTCTGCGGTTCTGGATACGTCGGCCAAGTGATTGATCTGCATGACTTTCGTGTAATCAACCGCCAGATTGTCGATGTACGGCTGCAAGTTGTGTCGCGAGGCACTCAGTATTCCGCTTGCGTACTCTTGTGAGTACAAAGTGGACGGTGTCCAGACTGCCGTTGTTGATTCAGTGGGCTTCATGGTCTTCTGGCTTCCTTGTCACGATGTCGCATCCCATGATGCACCATCCGGTTGTTTCGGTAACTGAGTCTACGATGTAGTCGTGGATGGCCGGATCGGCGAGGGTATCTTCCGGGTGCATTGACATGATGTCATCCCAGAACGGACTTTGCTTCAAGTCTACTGCGTAGGATTTTTGAAGACTGCTTGCAACTGGTTCGTCTTCATCTTCGTCATCCCAGTGGATGTTGGTGACATATACGATCATGACTCGGTTTCCTTACCTTTCGTGTGCGTGAACAAACTCTTTGCCGGGGTATTGCGCGTCACGGACGGCGTGTCCATTGTCGGTTAGCCAATCGGTAATGAACTTGCCAGCAGCCTCATCGAGTGCGTCGATCAGGTTCTCCCGCATCTGTGCCAGCAGGCTGGAAGCCTCATCCTCAGTGAGTTCGTGCCCGTTCTCGTCCTCTCCCCACGTGTCAATGACCGTCTGGGGAGTTACGCTAAAGACTACATTGGACAGGTCGCTTTTCATGATATCTTCAAAATCCTTTGCTGATTGTGCAGCGATCCAGTACTTTGTTTCGAGATACTGACCGGGGTACCTATTGAGCATCGTGATTGCTCAATGGTTCCCCATAGTCGGCTGGCGGAGCCAGAGGGAAGTCATTCTCCCAGACCGCAGCGGTCAAGTCGAAATATTTTTCGGCGACAAGAGAATATTGAATGGCATTGAGCGCACAGTTGATCATGAGGCCAAAGGTCAGACGCTCCCTCGACTCCGAAACGTCGAACCAATCAACGAGACCGGGCAGTTGGAGAGTGATGGCATCCCTGATCGTTTCAGTGATCTGGAAGACGAGTGCGTCCCGTTTCTCGACGAATGAATAGAACCGTTCGTTCTTCCTCATGTCGTGCCACAGGATTTCAAAGTCATCCTGAAAGGTTTCCCATGCGTAGAGTTCCACGAAACGCTTGGTGACTGGAGTGAACATCGTCTCGACGCTGTGCGTCTTGCGAACATCCTGCTCTGCCTGACGACTGATCTCGGTTGCCATGTATTGCGCGGTGGCGTCGCTGTAGATCAGTCGCAGGGTCTGCTCGATGTTCTTGAACTCGGCAGCGATTGCCCCTTGGGTCAAGGGTGAGGTCTTGCCGCTCCATTGCTCCGTGTAGTTGGTTGCCAAGTGCTTCTTGTATCGCTCGATATGCGAGAACAGTGTTGCCGAGTACATTGGTGGTTTCTCCCTGCCACTATGATGCCAGATACCAACTGACGTTAGTGTTACTGATACGTTACAACCTTCGGGACACAACGTCCTCGATGGCGGTGCGTGCGATGCCCCCAAGGATTTCCATGATGGCATTGCTGGCATCCTCGTCCATTGCCTTGAGGATTTCTATGCGTTCGGAAAAGGAAAGATACTGTTCCTCGGTAACTCCGCTCAAGTGATAGATATCATGGAAGGTATACCAGAAGATAGAAATATGGCGTTCGACACTCAATCTTTCCAGAAAGGTTTCCACTTCGATCAAGTTCATCTTCTCGATGTGTTCAAGTGCTTCTTTAATCAATGCCTTATTTTCCTGGCAATCAGTCACTAGAAGAAACTCCTTGAAAGAAAGGTACCCTCCGGGCAAGGGGGGCTTGCCCGGAGGGTGGCGGGAAATCGCATCATGCACATCAATCACTACGGGTGCAGAGATGTGACAAGATCGGCAGTTCTCGGCATCGTTATCATGACGAGAAGGCTTCGCTTGCGTTCATGATGCTAGCCTGTCACTGCATGCCACAAGGCAGAAGCATGCGAGGTGGGGGAAGCACCTGTGACAGATTTCTAGGGCACTGCATCAAGCAGGTGCGTTTCCATCGCAAAAGCAATGGGAAAGTGGATGTCTGTTGCGACCTCGTTGAGACTGCCAACGTTCGTGCTGGTGACAATCGGGCAGAGTTTCCTTACAAGGGAGATCATGACCCGGAAGGTCTGATGTGGGGGAGATGCCGGGTTGATCTTCCAGACCACCTTCGGCTCGTCCCACAGGGTGCCGTCCGGGGTGCCGTCCGGCTTGTTGCTGCGGAACATTGCGATCAGCACCCGTTCGTTCTCCGTGTGCCGATTAGCCGCAAAAAACGATTGGGTCTGGTCAGTGTTGGCACAATCGACGTTGATTTCAAATCGCGCTGACAAGTTCGGCATTGGCTTCGTCCTTTTTCTTCTCGCAGTTTACCACCAACTCCAGTAGTATATTCGATTCCCCTCACTGATTGCTTGCCGGGCAACCTGAATGAACTCCCTGTTTTCGTCCCGGTGCAGTGCATGTGATTTCCCGAAGAAGAAGCCGGTAGTTTCCGGGAGGGCATCACTGTCATTCTGACCTTCTAAAACGGCAAGATCATCAGCCGTAAGTTCCAGATATACAGTATTGAAATGCATGTCAGGATTATTGACAACCAAGTCTTCATTGCGTTGTTCCCACAACCGCTCCATCCAGCCGTGAAGATTAGGATTTTTGCGCCATTGAAAAATCTTCTCATGGTTCTCAGGGGTGAACTCCTCACTGGAGACCTTGCTCTTATACGCGTACTGATCAAGACCCATTGTTTTCTTCCTTATCGGTCGAGGACATTCACGCCGGTCTGTGCGACAACGAACTGGTTGATCTTGTGGATGGTTGCGTTGGGGTGCTGATGTGATTCTGCCGTGAGCAGTTCGGGTGCGTAAACCTTGATCATGATGAGCAGGGACATCAGGTGTGCCTGTGCGGTACCGAGGGACTCTGCGGTGCGGATGATGAGTGACGTTTCGGCGTGTGAGGTGGCAATCATGACGGCAATGCTTTCAATCAACCCAGTGGTTACGGATGGCAATGCTGACGGCCTGTGCCGTGGTCTTGCACTGCAACTTGGCGTGGATCATGCGGATCGTGTTGTTGATGGTACCGGGAGTGATGCCCCAATCGACACACAGTTCGCTACGGATCGAGCCATTCGCCAGAGCGGTCAGTACTTGACGTTCCCGTGTGCTGAGTGGGTTCGGAGTGATCTTTGCCATGTCAGTTTCCTTTGCGTGCTTTGGTTTCGAGGTCTTGCGTACTTGATCAAGCATCAGCGATCAACCAACGCTTCCGAGCCGATTTTGTACAGGGCAGAAGTGTTGATGTCATTCATCGTCAGGATTGCGCGTTCGATGATGGCATCCTCGTCCATGTCCACCTCATACCCCGGATTGACACGTATGGTCACTTGGGTGTTCCGTTCAACGACGGGATTGCGAAGATCGAAGCCGACGAGTTCCGGGTTCCGCAAGCAACTGAGCAGAATGTATGAGTTGGTTTCCACGCACGATTCCAGTTCATCGCGCAGTTGTTCGCTGCGGGTATAGTCGCCGAAGCCTTGCTTGGCGGTGCTGCCGGACTCCCGCAGGTGGCGTCGCACGGTGCTGATCTCCCCGAGCAGCATGAACTGGAATGTGTCGATGTTCGGGATGGTGATCTCGATGGGCTGGACGTTGGCAAACATCTTTTTTCTCCCTGCCTAGAGTGTGCCATGTTCCGATGTGCCTGTGTGTGACAGGCACGTTACACATTCACTCGATTCGCATGATCACGCACTCGTCCACGAGATACCCGTATTCCTGCGAAATAATGGCGCAAATATGATGATAAAGATATTCAGTGATATTCTTCGGCTCGATCAAGTCACCGACAGCAGGGTTCTTCCAGAGGTATGAGGAACCAAGGAGGGTTTCTGCATGATCGACACTCTCCGTAATGTTGCTGGGCAAGTCACGTCGTGCGATGCGTTCGTGTCCGTCAACCTCAAGGAACTTGGCATCGCAGGTATTGCCCCAGACGATGTTGTAGACCTCGAAAGACCATGTACCACGATGCTTCTTGACGAACTCCCGTGCTTCAATCATGGTCGCTTGCAACGCCGAGCCGTCATTGACCAGTCTGTCGATGATCCTGAGTGCCTGTTCCATGTCGTTCTTCATTGCCTGTTTCCCATCGTGACTGTCTTGAGGTCGTGTTCAAAGGCAAAGTGCCTGACATGCTCGGCGAGGGTGTCCTTGAACGCCTGTCCGCACGATTCCTGTACATCATCCTCGATGACTTCAAGGATATCGCTTGCAACACTGTCCGTTGGCGTTGCAAATCCGATCTCGGCCAGATACTTCTTCACATCCTCGACGGAGAGTGTAACGGTGATCGTCATTGTGGTGCCCTTTCGATGCTGGTGCCGGTCGTCATGGTCTGGACGCCACCCAGACCCTTGCAGAAGAGCGACTTGTCATCGGTGTTGGTGTTCACGATGACCATGCGACCTTCCGGCGTGCCCTCCCTGCCGATCATGGCTAGGCCATCTGCAATCGGCGCAAAAGACATAAACTCATAGTTGTTCTCCTTCCAGAAGGAAAGGAACTTGCTACGCTGCTCTTCCAAGTACCCGGTGGCCTCTTCCTTGGTAAGGAACCACACGGTCTTGTGTGGGGCACACTGGGTGATGATGTGACTGACTGCCCAATCCTTAGCCATTGTTGTCATCCTTTTCGAGGAACATCTTCTGATTTGCCCGCCAGCGGGATTCGGTTTCGCCGAGCATATCGGGGTACAAGGTTGCCCACTTGGGGTAGGCAGTTGCCCACTCTTCTCGCCAGTCAGTCTGCTCTCCCCCAATGGAGAGCAGGTGGCCCTGTGCGGTGAGCCATTGCTCCACAAGGTCGTCCACCTTGCAGACTAGGCAGGGTGGGTCGACAATAACGACGAGATTGTCGATTTCTTTCAGAGCATCAAGGCCGGAGCAGTAATGAGGGTGAACGGTGTACCGGATGCGGTTGTAGAGCGTCCGGTTGTCATCGCTGCCCGAGTACCGGATGTTGTGGCGCAGTTGCGCCAGTGCATCCAGTACCTCTGCGTTCAGGATGTTGACGTATTCCTTCAAGTCTGATGTCATGTTAGCCATCGTTCTCTTCCTCTTCCTCGTCGTCGGTGATCCAGTTGTCGAAGGATGCCTGTGCAAGTTCGGCGGAAAGAAAAACTTGCACGTCCTTGAACCCGTAGTTGTCCTCTGAGAGGATGAACGACATCCCCTTGTACTCGGGCCAATCGACGGCTTCGATCAGCAGGGTAGCGTGTCCGTCACCGTACTGCACGTCCCCGGTGGTAGGCCATGAGCCATCGAGGGACAGTTCGTGCAGGTGATCGGTCAGGTCTTCAAACGTTCGCTCGTCCATGTCGTTCCTCCATCACTATCGTGCCACATCGGCAAGGGAAAAAGTGTTACGGATGCGTTACAGGTTGGCGATGTTGTTCATGTCATTTCGTGCTAATTCAAAGTATCGTCTTGCGCTAATCCAAAGAAACTCTTGAATATCTTCTTCGGCCGCAAGAAGAATTACCTGTGCTTGTTCAGTAGTTATTGTTGAATCATTGCTCAATGATGTTGCAAGTATTTGCTGCACATCTTCTGGCGTCCAGATAAGTGTGACAAACTTGTTCTTTTTTGCCCAATCGTGCATTTCCGCTTTTCCATTTTTGTATGGGGCCATTATTCTTTTCCTTCCAGCCACTTGGTTGCCGCTGCCAGCCCATCGGTGATGGCGGGCACACCCTTGAGTTGGTCGTCATCCCATCCAGAGACGAGCGATTCAAAAGTGTCACGGGCCGAGCGCACAAGGATGGTGACAATCATCTCCTTGATCTTTTCGGTATCATCAGGAAGTCTCTTGATGATACTGTTCGCAAAGTCCCTCTCGGCCTTGACAGCATCAACATACGACCAGTCATCATCATCATGGGTGGACGACGATGCCCACTCATCCACTGCGCTGTCAAGGAGTGCTGCCACGATAGCCAGTCCGCTTTCGATCTGTGTCATTCGCTCTGTTCCTTGTCAATGCTGATGTGACTGTAAGCAATCACCCTGACGGCTTGCTGTGCCCAAATGGAATCGTTGACATGTTCAGCGAGTTTCAGGTATGGCCCCTCCAGAATAGCGGCAAAGTTGTCGCCCTCCTCTGGTTCAAGCCAAACCGTCTGATGCTTCCAGAACGAGAGAGCCTCACTTTTCGGCATGTAGAAATAGAGTGTCATGGGGTTGGTGTGTGTCTCGGACGACCCGTCGATCTGCCATTCCTCTGCGATCACCTTGAACGTGATCTCATGGTCGGTGTCAATACCAAGGTAACGCTTCGCATCATCAAGGGCATCCTTGAAGTGCCGGGACATGGTGTCCGACGGAATATCATCGTCGATCTGTTCGATCAATGCAGCCAGAACATCCTTGCCCTTATCAGCGGTCATGGCGTCCCCCTTCTTGTTGAAAAGGCTTTCGAGGTGATCTTGCATGTCCTTGGCGGTCGGTGGTGTGTAATCAGTCATTTTCGTCTCCCATCACTACCATGCCACACGTGCAGCAGGAAATGTGTTTCAGATGCGTTACAGTTCTCAAGACCACACTGGTCTGGATTTGGTGGCACGTTTGCGATAGGTTTCCTCGACGTACACCTCGATCTGGTGCCCACCACGCACCGAAGAGATGGTTCCGCCGGGAAGGTCGTTCTTGTGGCGAGTCAGCAGTTCCGTTTCGGCCTCTGCGACCTTATCGGCGTCAACGTGCAGGGTTTCGGCGGGGTGAAACCAGTGGAAATGCCAGCCCCCTTCCTCACGTCCGCCGTATTCAAGACTGACCTCGTATGCCGTGACCCAGACCTTTTTCATGACACTCACTTTCCCTGATCAAACGCTAGCGTTGCATTGTGTGTGGCTACCGGATTGGTAGCCACTTCCAGATAAAAAGCCGCAAGAATAAAATAATGTTGGCTACCTCCCCTCTGCATAAAGGGAAGCACACTCCGGCCCAAGACCTCTGTGGATGGAGGAAGGAACGGTAAGGGTACGATTGCACCGGAAGCAACGGTTGGATTCGATGGCATAGGCCTCACCGGATGCGTCAGGATCACCGAGGATGATCTCCATGGCCCGTGCCAGCCGGGTGTTGTCCTTGAACCGTGACCACATCTGTAGGGTGCTGCCACGGAGGAACGCGAACCCGGTGTAGTCGCTGTCGTTGTCCGATCCAGAGAGGAACTTGCAGACCTGTTCGGTCTTCCCGGCTTCCCAATGCTTGGTGACCTTGATGGTGACACGGGTGCCGTCGAAGACCGCGGTGTAGATGGCGTTTGCGACGCGCTTGGCAACAGGCTCGGCGACAACCTGTGCCCACGCTGTACGCAGCCCCTCGGCACGCAGGCAGTTCGCAGCACCCTTCCACCGGGCCGGTGACCACAACGCCATCCCCCAGTTGGAGACCGATGCGGATAGCGAACGCATGAAGTCGAAGGAACCCGAATA
>Ga0209084_1000290_pt1 | contig 47976 bp, 50 predicted proteins | sample C_130820_MF_Meta_FD_187309 | JGI IMG/M metagenome (GOLD analysis project Ga0209084, IMG submission 187309) | Freshwater microbial communities from Lake Croche, Canada to study carbon cycling - C_130820_MF_MetaG (SPAdes) (version 2) | ecosystem: Environmental > Aquatic > Freshwater > Lake...
GTGAGACGTACTGGAACGCGGACGCCTTTGTCTACTTCGTAGCTCGACGTACCTAGTCGAGTGCCTCGCATTGACTCGTTCATAATGCCCCCAGATGTTGGACAGGTGATGAAGGGAAGTCTCATCACTTGTGCAACGGGTTTACCCCGTGCTACTTCATCTAAACGCTTGAATGGTTCGCCCACCTTAGGAAAACTCTGTGAATGTCCTGAAGTCGTTCACACTTATGTGACACCTGCGTTTGAGCAATGTGAGTTCTGACCTGCAAGCATTGTGAGATTCTGGCTGGTCACAATTTGCGAGCTTATGGATATGTCTGAGTTGCATGAGTTAGCTGGCCGGAATTGGATGACAGGCACATTGGGATGGTCAGAATTTCGATCAAATTCATGGTCTAGTGACACTATTAGTTAGCCGATAAGATACATTATGACAAAACACAGAAATTGAACCAACCTGTAGGGGTGACATCGGGCCAGTCCACTTGGTCCCCGTGCATGCTTACCCGCAGTGTGATGCCCTGAACATCTGCGGGCAATTAGCAACCCAAGATACTCATCAATCATGTGTCACGCAGAGGCAGTCAGAGATCTCTGTTGTAGCGTGATACCAGAGGGTTGCACATCAACAGTGCCTAACATTCACAGGAGTTACAGTGATCAAGGGTTATCGAGATTTCATCATTCGCGGCAATGTTATCGACCTCGCGGTCGGTGTCATTATGGGCGCAGCATTCAAAACAGTCGTGGACAGCTTGATAGCTGGACTTCTTGAGCCGCTCATAGCCGCACTTTTCGGGAAGCCAGACCTCACACAGGTGGGTGTATTCTTTGTGCGAGACGTCGCTTTCAGTCTTGGAGTCGTTCTGACCGCCCTGATTAACTTCCTGCTAGTTGCCGCCGCGGTTTACTTCTTCATCGTGACGCCAATCAACAGGTTGCGCCCAGCCGTCACAGAGGAAGAACCGGCCACAACTGACAATGAACTACTCACTGAAATCCGTGATTTGCTCAAGAGTCAACAAGGTCCCGTTCAGTAGCACTTGAGAATCCAAAACCAGGCAGGAGAGCCGCTATTCGCCGCTCTCCTGCCTTAGTTATGAGCTGGCAGGACTGTTAGTCGGCGAAGTCGGAAATCGGCGGACAAGAGCACACAAGATTGCGGTCTCCGTAGGCACCATCGATTCGACGAACGGTCGGCCAGTACTTGCTATTGCGTAGCGATGCCACTGGATAAGCCGCCTCTTCGCGAGTGTATGGGTGGTCCCATTCGCCTAAGAGTGACTCTGCAGTGTGTGGCGCATTATGTAGCGGGTTGTCATCGATTGCCCACTTCCCTGCTGCTACTGCATCAATTTCCAGTTTGATCTGCTTCATGGCATGTACGAATCGATCGAGCTCAGCAAGTGATTCACTTTCAGTTGGTTCAATCATCAGCGTGCCTGCAACCGGGAACGACATCGTCGGCGCATGGAAGCCAAAATCGATGAGACGCTTGGCGACGTCGTCGACGGTTACTCCGGTTGCTTTTGTGATGTCTCTGATGTCAAGAATGCACTCGTGGGCAACTAGACCATTTTCGCCCACATAGAGCACTGGGAAGTCATTTTCGAGTTCCTTCGCGAGATAGTTAGCGCTAGCTACAGCTACCTGGGTCGCTTCGGTAAGTCCCTTGCCACCCATGAGACGAATGTATGCCCAAGGAATCGGCAGAATACCTGCGCTGCCCCAAGGAGCGCCACTGACGGCCCCTACCCCACCATCTTCATGACCTCGGCCAATTGGGCCGGCTTCAGGTCGCAGTGGGTGTGAAGGTAGATAAGGGGCTAGATGTGACCGCACAGCGACTGGACCGACACCTGGCCCACCGCCTCCATGTGGAATAGCGAAGGTCTTATGAAGGTTCAAATGCGACACATCGGCGCCGAATTTTCCTGGCTGGGCCAGACCGACTAGTGCATTGAGATTGGCACCGTCCACGTACACCTGTCCCCCAGCTTCGTGCACAAGTGCGCAAATCTGTGTGACTGCAGTTTCATAAACCCCATGTGTTGATGGGTAAGTAATCATTAGGGCTGCAAGAGTGTCGCGGTTGGCTTCGATTTTTGATTGAAGGTCAGCAACATCAACGTTGCCCTGTTCGTCACAATTAACCACGACCACGGACATGCCAGCCATTACGGCAGAGGCTGCGTTAGTACCATGTGCCGAGCTTGGGATGAGACAAACAGTTCTCTGATGGTCACCGCGTGCGTGATGGTAAGCGCGGATAGCAAGTAGTCCAGCGAACTCCCCTTGTGATCCAGCATTTGGCTGGAGCGAAACAGCGTCATAGCCCGTTATTTCGACGAGCCACGCTTCAAGCTGTGTGATGAGCTCCATGTATCCAGCCACTGAATCAAGAGGCGCAAATGGATGGATTCCAGCAAACTCTGGCCATGTCACGGGTTCCATCTCGGTGGTGGCATTCAGTTTCATGGTGCACGAACCGAGTGGAATCATCGATCGATCCAGAGCGATATCCTTATCCGACAGTCGACGGATGTAGCGCAACATCTCGGTTTCACTGTGGTGTGTGTTGAATACCGGATGTGTCAGGAATTCAGTTGTTCGCGATGCGTCAGTCGGAAGCTCGCTTACTGAGGTGATGATTTCCAACTGGTCATTGACTGAAACGGACTCAATGACATCGGCAAATGCCGTCAGAAGGTCTCGCAGATTCTGCGACGTCGTTACTTCATCCACACTGATTGAGATGGTGTCGGCATCGATTTGCCAGAGCGACATCTTCTTGGCACGAGCGCTCGCAACTACCTGTGTTGCTTTGCCAGGCACAGAGACACGAATGGTGTCAAAGAAGTCTGTGCTGACAGCTAGGCCACTTTCGCGGAGTGTCTGAGCCAGTGTGACAGCTTTGTTGTGCACATCCTGAGCAATACCTACGAGTCCCTTAGGTCCGTGATAAACCGCATACATCGATGCCATGACTGCGAGAAGTACCTGAGCTGTACAGATGTTGCTCGTGGCTTTGTCCCGACGAATATGCTGCTCGCGAGTCTGAAGTGCTAGGCGGTAGGCCTGCTTGCCATCAACATCAACACTGACACCAACAAGGCGACCGGGAAGCGAACGCTCAAGTCCCTTTCGTACAGCCATAAAGCCGGCATGAGGTCCACCGAAGCCCATCGGTACTCCAAAGCGCTGAGCAGAACCAACAGCAACATCGGCGCCCCAATGCCCCGGTGCCTCGAGCAACGTCAGAGCAAGAAGGTCTGTTGTGACACTAACGAGCATTCCAGCATCGTGCGCCCGCTTGGTTACGTCTGCAAGATTGCGCACCTTACCCGAGCTGCCTGGGTAGCTCAGCAGAATGCCGTAAGCCTCAGGAAGTTCCTCGCTGTTCGCCAAGTCAACAATTGCCAGGGTGATGTCTAGTGGTTCAGCGCGGGTCTGAAGGACAGCAAGAGTCTGCGGATGCGTATCTGAATCGATCAGGAATGTATTTGATTCGGCCTTCGAACTACGGCGAAGCAAGGTCATAGCTTCGGCGGCTGCCGTCGATTCATCGAGTAGCGATGCGCTTGCCGTATCCAGACCAGTCAGATCAGTGATGACTGTCTGAAAGTTGATGAGGGCCTCGAGACGACCCTGAGAAATCTCTGGTTGGTAAGGCGTGTAAGCCGTGTACCACGCTGGGTTCTCTGTGATGTTGCGCTTGATAACACCAGGAGTATGGGTGCCGTAATAGCCAAGACCTATGAATGATGTGAGTACTTCATTCTTTGAAGCAAAGGTACGAAGTTCTGAGAGTACCTCAGCCTCTGACCTTGCATCAGCAATGTCCAGTGGTGTTGCACTCGCAATGTTGTGCGGAACTGCATCGGCGGAAAGTGCTTCGAGTGAGTCATAGCCCAGACGGCCAAGAATAGTTGCTAGGTCTTGATCTCGTGGACCGATGTGACGGTCTGCGAATTGGTGTTGAACTGCTGTGTGAACGTTGTGTGCCATGAATCCTCTAGACAGGTATTTAGGGAAGACCGATAGGGGTCCTCCCCTCTGTCATGGCAACACTTCAGAGAAGCCGATTCGCATGGTCCCTTTGCCTGAGAGGTTCTGGGAGGCATTGCCCCTTCGGCGGCACACTGGTGGTGTGCTCTCTCCCATGCGGAATCAATAGCTAAGGAAACAATAACACTAGATGGCAGATTGCGCTTTAAGCGCCCGCTACTCGAGCACGACGACGTGCAGCCAGTTCATCGCCAGCTACATGTTCAAGTGCAATCTCTTCGCTACTTTCGATAGGCAACTGAGCCAAACTTCCTTCAAGTTCCTGCCAAACTCGTCCGATAGCAATGCCAAACACGCCCTGACCGCCGGCGACTAGGTCGATCACTTCATCAGCTGATGTGCATTGGTACACGCCCACGCCGTCGCTCATCAAAGTTACTTGTGTTAAATCTGTGGTACCGCGAACACGAAGGTGCTCAACAGCAGTGCGAATCTGTTGGAGTGAGACTCCTGTGTCAAGGAGTCTCTTAACAATCTTGAGTTCCAGGATGTCGCGGAAGCCGTACAGACGAGCGGTTCCGGAACCTGTTGCCGGACGCACGGTTGGTGTCACCAAATTTGTTCGAGCCCAGTAATCCAACTGGCGGTATGTGATTCCCACTACACCGGCGGCAATTGGCCCGCGGTAGCCGACGTCAGGCATAGATGCAAGTGACTCGTCAGCGAATAGCAAACCTTGTTGCGCAGCCACCACTGTGGCCTCGTCACGTTTTGCATCTGCTGGGTTGTCAAGCGTGTTGCCTGCATCCGACATGTGTGAGACTCCTTGATACAGGGTGACGAGTGTCACATTGAACCTGTGTTCTCAGATTATGGCTGTTGCTAGTCATCGTCAAAGACATTCCATCACGACACGCCGAACTCTCAAGTATTAGTTGAGGTTGAGAGTTCCAAAGAAACCCTCGACTACGACTTGATGCCTCGATTTGTGTCTACTGTGTGAAATCTTCAGGGTTGAGGTCTTCAAGAAAAGCGCGAAACTTCTCAAGTTCTTCATGATCATCAGACTCGTCTTGTTCCTCATCCTCAATGTCGATTCCAGCCTCATCCAGGACTTCGTCAGCCACGAAGACCGGGATACCCAGCCGAATAGCTAGAGCGACTGCATCAGATGGCCGTGCACTCAGTGAATCCTGGTTAGCGAATGCAAGCACAGCCATGAAAGTGCCATCGACGAGTTCGGTAATAGTGACACTGGTCATCACTGCGCCAGACCGCTGCATGAGAGTGATCATCAAATCGTGGGTAAGCGGGCGCGTGGTGGCAATACTGTCTAGTGCTAGGGAAATGGACGTAGCTTCAGCAGTCCCAATCCAGAGCGGCAAGTACCGAGAGTGCTCGGCGTCCTTCAAAATGAGTACGGGCTGATTGGACGGTAACTCCAATCGGATACCGACGACCTCTACTTGAATCACGCTTTAAGTGTACGTCTATTCCTATGACATTTGTTCCACAAGTGCACGAACAATGTTCTCATGCAAGCCAAGTATCCCATTGGCTAAATGCAGAGTCAGTTCCTCGAGCTGTGCTGGCGATGCTGAGTTTTTACCGGAACTGGCCGACTTCAAGATCGGGCTAAATAGGTCGACTTCTCGGGCTGCAGAGCTAGCCACCGTCTTGAGGTGACGCGGTTCAAGTCCATAGGAATGAAGCACTGCAGCTTGTTGAGCACTGCGCAACGACGCATTACCGAAGTAGCCTTTGCTGTCTGATCGCACTAGCCCAAAATCAACCATTTGTTGCCCGAGGCTCGTATCAATCTGAGCATGTTCACACAATTCTGCGAAGGTTAGTCGAATTACTTTCTCCTGAGTGCTCGCTTGGAGAGTGTCAGCACTCATTAATGATTTGGGCGGAGTTGGCGTCACACTTGTCACTGCTGGTGGTTCAAGACCACGGTCCATCGCATCAATGTGCTCACGGATCACTTTGAGGGGCAGGAAGTAATCACGTTGCATGCGCAAGATGTAACGGAGTCGCTCGACATTAACCAGTGAGAATTTGCGATAGCCACTTGCGGTGCGAGCAGGTGTGACTAAGCCATTGGTTTCCAAAAACCGAATTTTAGAAATGGAAATGTCTGGAAATTCATCACGAAGTCGAATAATAGCCTGGCCAATACTAAGAAGGGTATCTGTATTAACTGGCGCTTGAGTTTGAGATTCCACCACTTAACTAGCCGATGATCCACTAGATGTGACAAAGACGAACCGGTACTTACCGACCTGCACTTCATCCTGATCCTGAAGTGCAATAGCATCCACCCGGCGACGATTTACATATGTGCCATTCAAGCTGCCCGAGTCGTGGATAGACCAACCCAGTTCGTTGAAGTCGAAGCGGGCGTGCTTCCGTGACACTGTGACATCATCCAGAAAGATATCGTTCTCAGGAGCGCGACCAATAGAAATAGTGTTTTCACGATTTGCCGGAAGAGTGAAGCGAACACCTTCGAGTGGACCACTACGGACAACAAGTTGTGCTGCCCCTGCTGACAAGGTTGAAAGGTCATCCGTACTTAGAGTCTCCATCTCACCCAATTCATCTTGGATGAGCGGGATGATGCCCGTCTTTTCAGATGTGAAAGACAAAGCTGCACCGCACGCCGAGCAGAACCGATCGTGCTCCTCGGATAGGTGTCCGCAGACAGTGCAGTTCATCATCAATAGACTTTCTTGAATTTGGGGTTAAGCAGACACTAGTGCCAAATAGGCGGTTGCATCTAGTAAATCGGCAATTGATTCATGAGCATCGCCGTCAACAGTCACTTCGGCGATCCACCCCTTGCCGTAAGGATCGCTGTTGAGCGTCTCAGGTGCAGTTTCTGTGCCTTCGTTACGGGCAGCTACTTTGCCAGTGACTGGCGCATAGATATCGCTCACGCTCTTAGTTGATTCCACTTCGCCGCAGGTTTGACCCGCAGTGAGGGTTGAGCCAAGTCCCGGCAGGCTTACAAAAACAATGTCACCAAGAGCATCTTGGGCATAATCCGTAATTCCAAAACGGATTGTTGAGTCATCAATCACCTGCACCCATTCGTGCTCAGGTGTGTATCGCAATTCAGAAGGCACATTAGTCATGGTGCAAGCGTACGGTATCTAGGATTTGGGCAACGGCACGACTGCCGATATTTCGATGTCCTGACTAGCCACAACGCTGACCGTTCCGCCACCGGAGCCCACAGTGTCTTGTAATCCACCAGGTATTTTGAGCGCTGGCTCTAGAACTTCGCTGTCACCGATGGCAGAAATGACAATTGGCACTTGAAGGGCAGTCCCAGAAACGGTAACCCCGTTTGGGCTATCTGCAAACCATGAGTTTGCGATGATGCGAATCGCCAAATTGCGATCGGCAACCTGAATGGATGTCGCGCCGCCGTCCCGTAACTCCTGGATTGCATCGAGCAGGGTTGTGGCAGACAGATTGCCGGAGATTGTGACGGTGATGCCCGAGCCAATGACGGGCTCTGAACCGGCCAGTACGCGAAGGGCTGCAGCGCGACGCTTTGCCTCATTCAGCGCCTGGTACTGGTCACCACCCAGGAGCGTCTGACGTGCATTCTCAAGACGATCATATTCAGCTTGCAACCGCGCTTGGCGTGATGCTAAATCATCAAGGACGCTGACCAAGTCACTCTGACGTGCATTCGCGAGAACTCCGCTTGTTCCCCCACTCGTGATAACTGAAGTGGTTGCAAATCCGACTAGAGCAAAAATTATTGTGATCATGACCTGGGTTCGCGTGAGTCGCGGCGATAGCGACCGCAGCAATCTGAAACGTGCCTCCGCCGCCGTTCTGGCTGGACGCGCTCGGGGAGCTGAATGTTGACCCATGTTAAGCCTTGAGGAGGTGTCGACGAACTGCAGCAACGTTCGCGAAGATTCGCATAGAAAGTACGACAACAACACCGGTAGACATCTGGGAACCTACGCCAAGTTGATCGCCGAGGAAGACGATGACGGCCGCAACAACGACGTTGGACAGGAATGAGATGACAAAGATGCGATCGTTGAAGATGCCATCAAGTACTGAGCGAAAGGCGCCGAAGACTGCATCTAGAGCTGCAACGACTGCGATGGGGAGATACGGCTGCAACCACAATGGGACGACGGGATGAAGCAAGAGTCCAAAGACGATTCCGATGAGAAGTCCGATGGCCGGAATCATTAGTTGCCTCCAAAGTTCGATGTCGCTGCAGGAAGTGTGGTTTGTCCGATAGTTTCTAAAGACCAGACTACGCCGTAGCGCCTGGCCAATTGCTCAAGCAACAGGCCTGCTTGATTGGATCTGAATCTGCCAGCCAGCGAGTCAGCGTCGTCGCTGATTGCTTTGACCGAATATGGCGGAACAAGTGGTCGGTAGTCCACCAATATTGCTTCACCCGCAGAGCGTATGGCCGATGTCGAGGTTAGTCGTCGATTGTTGACCGTTATCGCGGTTGCACCCGCTTGCCACAGTCCATTGACTAACATTTGCAGGTCTCTATCCATGATGCGTCCGGGTTGAACTGCTCCAGCGGTAACTGTGGGATCTGGCAGCGCATCCTGTATCGATACTTGCACTCCTTCACCCGTCACTGGCGTGTAGCCAGCTGCGACCCTGAGCCGTTGAAGTCTCTTTTGTGCGGCATCACCCAACGAAGTTCCAGCCAAAATGGCCTTCTCAGCTGCAGCCAGGTCATACTGTGCTTGCCTCACATCGGCCTCTTGTGCCGCCACTCGGGCATCAGAAGTTTTCACACGTTCTATGAGTGCTTGCCGAGTGAGCGAATTCTGGCCAGCCTGCTCACGATTCTGAGTCAATGCAATACCTAGCACCATGGTGACCACAGCGGCACATAGCGCCGCAATGATTAGTGACCGTGTGGTGCGGTGTGTCGTCGCTGTCTCGGCACTGTAGTCGGATGTGAGTGCATCTGCCAACAGTGCATCCATCGATGCGGTGCGACTCATGTGGTAATCGCTTCTTCAAGTCGTCGAACTTGAGTCAAGTAAAGAACGGCTGCATACCAATACATCGCCACACCCCACAGTAGGAATGCCCAACCGACGATGTGGGCAACGTGACCAATTGAATTCTCAAACGTGCCTAAGAGGATCAGCGGCAGGGCGTAAAGCAAGTTCATCGTTGCGGCTTTGCCAACAAAGTGAACAGGCAATCCTGTAATACCGCGCCTCTTGAGTTTGGCTAGAAGCACACTCATCAGAAGGTCTCGTCCAACTAAGGCAAGCACAACCCAAATGGGGATGAGGCCTCGAATAAAGAGCGCTGCCAGAGCCGCCAAAATGTAAAGTCGGTCAGCCAGAGGATCTAATAACTCCCCTACTCGGCTGAACTGATTTAGTCGACGGGCCAAGTAGCCGTCGAGCCAATCTGTCGCTGCACTAACGCTTAACACAATGAGTGCGATGCCATCTGAATGTGGACCAACAATGAGCCAGAAAAAGTACGGAACCCCAAGTAGGCGGAGCAAGCTGAGCAGATTCGGAACAGTGAGAATTCTATCCTTGGACGTGACGGTCATTTGCTGCCCAATTCGGTTATGACTGTTTCGGCCACATCCCGGACTGCCAAGCGCCGATCCATTGCAGCCTTCTGTATCCAGCGGAATGCATCTGGTTCAGTCATAGACATATGTTTCTGGAGTAAACCCTTAGCGCGATCAAGAAGTTTGCGCGTCTCGAGCGAATCAGCGAGTTCATCGCGATCGTTTTGGAGAAGGCGTAGTTCACTAAATCTCATATAAGCAATTTCAATTGCAGCAACAATCTCTGCTTCTGAAAATGGCTTGATGACATAACCCATGACGCCAGCATCATTTGCTTGTGCAATGATGTCGGACTGTCCAAATGCGGTCAGGAGCACAACTGGTGTTGTGGCACGCACTGCATGCGCAACTTCAATGCCATCGCGAAGTGGCATCTTGACATCGAGTATTGCCATGTCGGGCTTTGTTGATTCAATCAGTTCGAGTGCCGCTTGACCATCACTTGCTTGACCTACGACATCGTAGCCAGCTGCTTTTAGAGTCTCGACAAGATCCATTCGGATAATGGCCTCATCATCGGCCACAACGACACGCATCATGCTCATACAAGTAGCCTACGGTTTAGTTTCATCAAAATTAGCGATAGCCTAGGGAGACACAAATCTGGCCCTGGTACTCCAACCGGCAGAGAGCGCGGTCTCAAACACCGTTCAGTGTGGGTTCGAATCCCACTCAGGGCACCATTAACTTGCGGCAAGCAACTCACGCATTTCTGCGATACGACCTAACAAACCGTTAATGAACTTGCCGGAGTCATCGGTGCTGAGCACGCCAGCGATCTCGACGGCTTCCGAGATGATTACTCCAGAGTCAATTGCAGGATGGAATAAAAGTTCAGCAATACCGACACGTGTTATCGCTCGATCGACCGCGGGCATGCGCTCGATACTCCACTGCTGCGCATAAGTATCGATAACTTCGGTGATGCGATCAGTATTTGCTTCAACTTCATAGGCCAAAATTTTGGCGTACTCATTTACATCTGGATTGCGTTCAAATACGTCAGCCACACCAACAGCTCGCTGTTCAGCCTCGAAAAGGGCTTCAGCAGCTCGTTGTCGTGCTTTTGTTCGAGTGCGCAATTAATTGACACGTCCTAGGTATGAACCGTCGCGGGTATCAACGCGCACCTTGGTGTTGTTCTCTAGGAACAATGGGACCTTGATTTCAGCACCAGTCTCTAGCGTGGCTGGCTTGTTACCCGCGCTCGAACGGTCTCCCTGAAGCCCAGGTTCTGTGTAAGTGATCATCAATTCGACGCTTGCAGGAAGTTCAATATAAATTGGCTGACCTTCATGAATTGCTACGACTGCTTCCTGGTTCTCGAGCATCCATTGCGCGTTATCACCAACGACAACATTAGGAACTGTGTACTGGTCGTAAGTGGATAGATCCATGAATACCCAGTCATCACCATCACGGTAGAGGAACTGCATGTCGCACTTGTCGACGTTTGCTGTTTCGACTGACACGCCAGCGTTGAAGGTTCGATCAATCACTTTGCCGGACAGCACGTTCTTGAGTTTGGTGCGCACAAAGGCTGGACCTTTGCCTGGCTTCACATGCTGGAATTCAACCACAGCCCACAGCTGACCTTCAATGTTTAAGACGAGACCATTCTTGAGGTCGTTAGTGCTTGCCACGTGATTCTCCTGTTTTTTCTATCCAATAGTGACGAGGTCATAGGTGAAGTTGGTCAGATTCTTGTAGCCAACTTCAGTAACCACGACAGTGTCTTCAATACGTACGCCACCCTGATCACGGATATATGCACCCGGTTCAATTGTGACGATCGTACCTTCGACAATTGTAGTGGTTGGTTGCCTGGAGAAAAACGGGTCCTCATGAATCTCAAGACCCACACCGTGACCTAAACCGTGGGTAAAGAGGTGTCCTTTGTTATGAGATTTCATAAAGTCGCGTGCCGTTGCATCCACATGGGCAGCAAGGACTCCACTCCGGAGGGTTTCTCTCGCCATCTGCTGGCATTCTCGCACAACACTGTGCAATTCAGTTTGCCACTCAGCGGGTTGTCCAGCCACGAACATGCGTGTGCAGTCAGCGTGATATCCATCAAGCTTTGCACCAAAATCAATCTTGATCAGATCCCCAGACTCAACAACTCTTTTGGTGGGTTGGTGATGTGGAATAGCTGTGTTGCTGCCTGTTGCAACAATTGACTCGAATGCTTTGTCATCAGCACCGAGTTGCAACATGGTGTGTTCTAGATGTTGGGCAATCTCTCGTTCACTCAACCCTGGCCGCAAGTAAGTTGCGACCTGCTCCAAAGCAGCTACAGAAATAGCGCACGCTGCCGAAATAAGCTCAAGCTCACCAGCATCTTTGACCACGCGCAGACCCTCCACTAAGCCGCGCGTGTTCTTGACATTCACCTCAGGCTTTGCTGACGCTATTGCCTCTCTCGTAGCCACACTCATGTGCGCAGCCTCAATGCTGAGTTCATTGCAGGTTAAATATTCAAGTGCACTGACCAACAGGCCAGCCTTGGCCATCACAACCTCGACGTCAAAGCATTCCTGCTCGCATTGAATCTCATAGCGGGTATCTGTGAACAGGTAGGCCTTGTCTGGAGTGCTCAACAAGAGGCCGTTAGAGCCTGTGTAGCCGCATAAGTAACGGACATTAATCGGGTGTGAAATGAGGATGCACGCATCATCAGCTACGTGCAGGCGAAGCTGATCGAGCCGACTGAAGCTCACAGTTTTGACAGCGCTTCAAGCGCCAGTAGGTAAGAATTGAGGCCAAAACCCGTGATGGAACCGACAGCAATTCCCGCGATTAAGGATGTGTGGCGGAACTCTTCGCGACTCAAAGGGTTACTGAGATGTACCTCTATCAGTGGAGCATCTAACATCGCCGCAGCATCTCGGATTGCAACTGAGTAGTGCGTGAAAGCGGCTGGATTGATGATCACTGCAGTCTTGGATTCGCATGCCTCTTGCAGCCAATCGACGAGGTCCGTTTCAGAGTTGCTCTGCCGAAAGTCAACAGTCAGCCCATGTTGCTCGCCGAATGCCACACATGCGGCTGCAATCTCAGAAAGTGAAAGAGAGCCATAAATTTCAGGCTCGCGCGTTCCCAACTTGTTGAGGTTAGGCCCATTGAGAATTAGTACATCGCGCATGCTAACTACCTTGCACTATCTCTTGATACGCAGCAACTAGCAACGCTGGATCAGGTCCCTCGAGTAATGCTGGGCGACCGACATCCTCAAGAATGACAAAGCGCAACAGATCACCACGGGATTTCTTGTCGACTTTCATTGCTGCGTAGAGTTTGTCCCACTTGCCGTCAAGATATGTGGTCGGTAACCCAACAGCGCTCAGGATTGCATGCTGGCGCTCGAGGACTGCTTCAGATAGACGACCCGCCATAACCGCTAGATTGCCAACGTACATCATCCCAACGGCAACTGCGGCTCCATGCCTCCATGAGTAGCGTTCCACTCGCTCGATCGCATGGCCAAAAGTATGACCGTAGTTGAGAATTTCGCGTCCAACCGAAGTGCCCAGAGATTCTTTGAGATCGTGACCGACAACATCTGCCTTGACTTGGATCGCACGGCAAATGATTTCTTCAGTGTGTTCCCATGCAGGTGTGCCGGCTGCGATGGGGTCACTTTCGATGAGTTCAAGAATTCTGCCATCGCGGATGAAGCCAGCCTTAATGATTTCTGCTAAACCACCGATGTAGTCATTGCGTTGTTGAGTATCCAGCGCATTGAGATCGCAAAGCACTGCCACTGGTGAATGAAATGAACCAACCAGGTTTTTGCCTTCTGCGGTATTGATGCCTGTCTTTCCACCAACTGCAGCATCGACCATTGCAAGGAGTGTCGTCGGGATGTGAATCACGCGAATACCGCGTAGCCACGTTGCAGCAACGAAACCTGCGAGGTCAGTAGTCGCACCGCCACCCACCGAAATGATGAGGTCGTTGCGAGTGAAACCAGACTGGCCCAGTGCCGTCCAACAAAACTCAAGAACTGATGCAGACTTTGATTCTTCTGCGTCAGGTACTTCAATGGATATGGAGGTGACATCGGGTAGTTCTGCACGAATCGCATCTGCTGTTGCTCGCAAAGTTGGCGGATGTATGACTGCAATTCGGTCAGCGCCGGAAGTGTACTTTGTCACGTCGCTGAGTAAATTACGACCGACCACAACATCATAGGAACTATCGGCATGCACGGTAATCGTAGGCACTACTTGCTCTCACTTTCTGGCAACTGGGCCAAGATGGCCGTAACCACTTCTTCCGGACTTAGATCTGATGTGTCAATGATGATGGTTGCAGCCTCGCGATAAATGGGTTCACGCGCCGTCATGAGCTCAGACAATTGTCCACGCACGTTTCCGAGTAAAAGAGGACGATTGCGATTCATGCCCACTCGCGCAACGGCTTGCGACAGCGTGGCTTGTAGCCAAATCACAGTATGACCCTGCAGGCCATCACGAGTTTTTGCACTGCCGAGAGCGCCACCACCCAGGGACAGAACTACTGACTCGGTCTGCAATTCGTCAGCGATGGTTTGTGTCTCTAGTTCCCTAAAAGCTAGTTCACCATCATTGATAAAAATATCGGACACAGATTTGCCCGCACGAGTTTCAATTGCCTCGTCCGTGTCTACGAATGGAATATTAAGTTTTTGTGCGAGTAGCTTGCCAACAGTTGATTTCCCTGCCCCAGGTACTCCTACGAGTACGAATGCACTCATCATTACATCTTGAGATTGGCGCGGAAGGACGCAATGTTGCGCGCAGTTTCGTCGACGTGATCTCCGCCAAACTTCTCGAGCAGTGCCTCAGCAAGGACGAGCGCCACCATGGCTTCAGCAATAACAGCTGCAGCAGGAACGGCACACGCATCCGAGCGTTGGTTAATTGCCACTGCTGCTTCGCCGGTTGCAACATCAACAGTCGCTAAAGCCTTGGGAACCGTTGAAATCGGCTTCATGGCCGCACGCACGCGGAGTACCTCGCCAGTACTTATGCCACCTTCGGTTCCACCACTGCGCCCAGTGTGGCGACGCAGCTTTCCGTCGTCATTGAAGATTTCATCGTGTGCCTTGCTACCGCGACGAGTTGCGACATCAAAGCCATCCCCTACTTCTACGCCTTTGATTGCCTGAATGCCCATAAGTGCGCCAGCTAGGCGTGAGTCTAAACGGCGGTCCCAATGCACGTGAGAGCCCAGTCCGATGGGAACGCCGTAGGCCAGGACTTCTACGACACCACCCAAAGTGTCACCATCATCGTGTGCACTGCGAATCTCATTTTGCATGGCTTCGCTGGCTGTGGGTGAAAAGCAACGCACTGGATCTTCGTCAATGGCTGCGAGGTCTGCGTAAGTTGGAAGCTCAGAGGTGTCAGTCGCCACTGGTCCGATGCTGACTACATGGCTGAGAATTTGGATACCACACGCTTGAGCTAAGAATCGCTTAGCCACTTCGCCCAGCGCCACACGGGATGCCGTCTCTCGAGCACTTGCACGCTCCAAGATGGGTCGAGCATCATCGAGTGAATACTTTTGCATACCTGCTAGGTCAGCATGACCTGGCCGTGGACGGGTTAGCGGGGCGTTACGAGCTACATTTTCCAAGTCTGAGGTATCTACAGGGTCGGAAGACATGACCACTTCCCACTTGGGCCATTCGGAGTTGCCAATAGAAATAGCTACTGGGCCGCCTTGCGTAACTCCATGACGAACGCCACCCGTGAGGGTAACTTCATCCTTTTCAAACTTCATGCGCGCTCCGCGCCCAAAACCTAGTCGGCGACGAGCTAGAGAATCCTGAACATTTGCTGTTGTTATCTCAACACCTGCTGGAAGGCCTTCTAAAATTGCCGTCAAAGACGGACCGTGTGATTCTCCAGCAGTGAGCCAACGCAACATGGCTTCATTCTTTCACGATTGTGTCATCAAGCGGACAGGGGCTTGCCGTTGACCTAGAAATTTACCCATGCCAGCGCGGCGCAGAGCGCGGTTGATAAAGACATGAATGGTCCAAATGCAATCACTGTTTTCAGATTTTGCCCTCCACGCACTCGTGCGAACAGTGCCCAGATTGCAGCCATGGCGAAAGCCGCCCAGATATTTACAAGCCAAAGGTGTGGCGCTACCCAACCGATAATCAAACCAGTCATGATGGAGAATTTAACATCGCCCATGCCGAGCTGACCCCGGCTCACAAGGAGCAGAATGATGTAGACCATGAGTGTTTGCGTTGCCGTTAGCAGGCTTTGCCGTACCGGATTCGTCGCATGAATTTGAAGACTTACCAACCATTGCATTCCCAAAATTGATGTACATCCTGCGAACACGAGTCGGTTAGGCAAGATGTGGTGTTTGGCGTCGACAATGCTCAGTGCTGTGGCAAACACAGCAAAGACCCCAACCGGCAGTGCAAGTTCGAGTGTGCTCACGCCACACCCACTTGTAAGTGAAGGCTGCTATTTAGCGCGCGGCTAGCGCCTGAGTCAGAGCTGAGCGCATGGCTTCGATGGGTGCAGGCTGACCAGTCATGAGACGTACTTGCTCTCCTGCCTGATGTAACAGCATGACATGACCTGCGCATACCGTTCCACCTCCTGCCGTCCAAGCGGTCGCAAGTTGTGTCGGCCAGGGTGAATAAATCACGTCAAGCAGGAGTCCTGCGGTGTGCGTCCCACTGGCAAGCAACTCATCAGCAACACCAGCCGGTGTCGTGTTTATTGTGACCGTACTTTCGTGCCATTGTGCACTCTCAAGTCGAACGTGTGTTGACGTTATCCCCAGTTCGCGCCCAAGGGTGACACATTCACGGGCAGTCTCTGCATTTCGTGCAAGGACGCTGATCGACGTGGCGCCCAGGTTTTGAGCAGCTACAACTGCAGAACGGGCAGTTGCTCCTGAACCAATGATGGTGAACGGCCCCTCAATCTCGCTTGCAGACTCGCGAACGGCTTGTTCAATGCCGAAAATGTCAGTGTTGTCTCCACGCACACCGTCGTCGAATACCAAGGTGTTGATCGCGCCGGTCAGTTTGGCCCTGATTGACACTGCTGTGGCGACCTCGAAAGCCACTTCCTTGAGAGGCATGGTGAGTGAAAGACCCATCCATGAATCATCGAGGCTCTCAACAAAACTGGAAAAGTCTGATTCAGTGAGATCAACTGCTGTGTAGGTGTGTTCCAAGCCAAGCGCTTGATAGGCAGCACTGTGCAAAACTGGCGATAACGAGTGCGAAATAGGATGACCGCAGACTGCAGCACGCATTGCTAACACTTCCCTGGATATGCACTGCAGTAACTCAGAAACTGCGACTTGTATTGAAGGAATTCCTCATAAGAATTAGTGAACTTTGTTTCCTGAGTATCGAGATTCACGGTCAAGAAGTACAGCCAATTTCCCGTTGCTGGCTGCAGTGCTGCCCTAATTGCGGCTTCACCTGGATTGCCGATTGGACCAGGCGGCAATCCATCATTCAGATATGTGTTGTAAGCAGTCTTGGTATCAAGTTGATTTTGGGTCAGCATCACACGTTTGATTCCCAGACCATAAGCCACGGTCGAGTCCATTTGTAAGCGCATAGGTACTTGGATGCGGTTGTAGATCACACGAGCAACTTTCGCGTAATCACGCGGATGTGCCTCAGCTTCCAGGATCGAAGCAACCGTGAGGATCTCTTGCTCAGTTTGTGCATGCCTGCTAGCGCCATTGGTCAAACCGAGTTTGTAGTGGGTTGCCTTGGCTAGCGAAATCATTCGAGTCAGCACTGACTGCGCCGTGCTATTGCCATCGATCTCGTAACTGGAAGGAAATAGGTACCCCTCAACATTGCCGTTTGCAGATTTCGGGAGACCGAGATTGTGCGGATAAGCGACTGCATAATTCAGTGCTGCCAGAGTGATGGGTGACTGTGCAACTATTCGTTGCAGAATCTCTGTGGTCCGCAGACCTTCGGGAATCACGATGGCTGTGCTCGTACGAGTGGTCCCCTTGATGAGGATGTCGAGGGCGTCTATTGATGACATTTCCAATTTAAGACCGTACTTGCCAGGCTGAATCGTGTCACTTTTGGGATTGTTCGTCGTCGCTGCAATAAAGGCATCTACAGACTGCACCACACCAGCTGCCTTGAGTGTGTTCCCAATTTGGCCAAGAGATTCACCCGTGGTCACAGTGACTGATGCCGACCCGTGACCAGGTCCTGCAAAGTCAGGCGGGCCAGCAAGATACTGCTGATAGAAGCCATTACCCAGGGCAACTACCACGAATGCAACTGCCAAAATTATCAAGGCGCGAAATGAGACCGACGCAGGTTTGGTTTTGGTCATGACGCGCTCGTCACCGGGGTGCCGACAAATGAACCTGCGCTTTTCTCGCTTGCTAGTGCATGTTCGAGGATAACCACAGCCGCAGCTTGGTCAATAACTTGACGACTTTGGCGCTGGGACTTCCCTGCCGATTGCATGGCATTGTGTGCACTCACGGTTGAGAGGCGTTCATCAATCAGTCGTATCTCTATGTCCAGCGCATTCTCTTGAATACTTGCCTCGAGTGAATGCGCAAATTCGATTGCCATGTCAGTTGAGGCTGTGGAGTCACCCTTGAGGTTGACCGGCTTGCCTACATAGATCACTGCTGCCTTGAATTCAGTCGCGACTTCAAGTGCTTCACTGACTGCAGTGTCAGACTGAGCAATTGTAAGAACCGGGACAGCCATGATGCCATCTGGATCGCTTCGAGCAACGCCGATGCGGACGGACCCGACATCAAGTGCCATCCGAACCGCGCGCGGCAAACTACTGGTCACTCACCGAGTCCAATGCAGCTGAGAAAGCCTGAGGTAAAGCAGCAGTGTTGGTGCCGCCGCCTTGCGCCATTTCAGCGTTGCCACCACCACGACCGTCGAGATGTGCAAGCACTTTGGCCAAAACCTCCTGTGCCTTCACGCCAGCATCACGAGCAACGCTGTCCGTAGTAACAACAACAGCAGCCTTACCTTCGTCAACGGTCGCTCCTACAAGCACATAGCCACTTGTAGTGACCTTCGACTTTGCTGCAGTGATGAGGTCGCGAAGTTCCCCAGCCGTAGTGCCAGACGGCGCTTCGAAGCGATACACGTGTGTTCCATCGACAAGTGTTGGTTCTCCGATGAGTCCAGACAGATTATTGAGCAACGCACTTGTACGAGCCTTCGCAATATCGCGCTCTGCTTGCTTGAGGCGGTCCAACATCTTGCCAATTCGATCGGGTAATTCATCCGAACGCGTCTTGGTGAGTTCTGCCAACTGACTCACAATGAGTGATTCACGAGCCATAAATCGATAAGCGTCAGAGCCAACTAGAGCCTCAATGCGTCGAACACCCGCCCCTACCGAACTCTCGGACAAGAACTTGATGAGACCAAGTTGACCTGAGCGCGCTGTATGCGTTCCGCCACAGAGTTCGCGTGCCCAGTCACCCACACTGACGACACGTACTTTGTCGCCATACTTCTCACCGAACAGAGCCATTGCACCACTTGCACGTGCTTCATCCTGAGTCATGATTTGAGCGCTAACCGTAAGGTCCTGGATGAGAACGGCATTTACTTGTGCTTCAACATCGGCCAAAACGGATGCAGGTACTGCACCGGCGCTCGGGAAATCGAAACGGAAGCGACCCGGTGAGTTCTCTGAACCCATTTGAGTCGCAGTTTCGCCAAGTGCTTCTCGGAATGCCTTGTGCACCATGTGCGTCGCAGTATGTGCCCGCGAGATTGCCAGACGGCGTTCGATGTCGACATGACCCACAGTCGTCGCACCGACCGCAACAGCACCGGAAACCACGCGACCTCGGTGAACGTAGAGCCCTGGTACTGGTGACTGCACATCGGAAATCTCAACGAGTGTGCCATCATCGAGGGTGATGCGACCATGGTCAGCAAGCTGACCACCACCTTCTGCATAGAACGGTGTGCGGTTAACAAGCACTTCGACCTCATCGCCTGCCTGCGCGCTTGATACGTCTTCGCCGTCGACAATGAGGCCAGTGATAAGACCTTCAGTCTCGGTTTGGGTGTACCCAGTAAATTCTGTGGCGCCAGACTTGCCCATGATGTCTCGGTAAACCGTGACTGCTGCTACCCCACTCTTACGAGCTTGAGCATCCGCTTTGGCGCGCGAACGCTGCTCTTGCATGAGTGAACGGAAACCCTCTTCGTCGACGCTGACACCTTGTTCAGATGCCATCTCGAGGGTCAGGTCAATTGGGAAGCCGAAAGTGTCGTGCAAAGCAAATGCTGCATCTCCACTGAGTGTGGAGACAGAGGATGCTTTGAGTTCAGTTACTGCTGTGTCAAACATGGCAGTTCCGCGCTCGAGTGTTGATAAGAATGATGCTTCTTCAGCAACAGCGATTGACGTGATACGCCCGGCATCAGCAGCAAGTTCGGGATACTGAGGAGCCATCGCCGCAATGCTCGCCTGCATGAGTTCAGCAATCGTGGGTTCATGTGCTCCAAGAAGGCGCATGTTGCGAACCACTCGGCGCAGAATGCGACGCAGGACGTAGCCGCGACCTTCATTGCCGGGTAGAACGCCATCAACAATGAGGAATGCACACGTGCGGGCATGGTCCGCGATGACGCGCAGCGAGACATCTGTTCGAGAGTCCTTGCCGTACTTCTGGTTAGTCAGTTCACTCGCTCGATCAAGGATGACTTTGGTGGTATCAATCTCGTAGATGTTGTCGACACCCTGAAGCAGCGCAGCCATTCGCTCAAGGCCCATGCCAGTGTCGATATTCTTGGCAGGTAGCTCACCCAAAATCGGGTAGCCCTCTTTACCTGGCCCATCTCCACGCATGAACTGCATGAAAACCAGATTCCAAATTTCTAGATAGCGATCTTCGTCGGCGATCGGTCCACCGTCACGGCCATATTCCGGACCGCGGTCGTAATAAATTTCAGAACAAGGACCACAGGGTCCTGGGACACCCATGGACCAGAAGTTGTCAGCCATGTCGCGTCGTTGAATTCGTTCCAATGGCACACCAACTTCTTTGTGCCAGATGTCTGCACTTTCATCGTCATCTAGGTAGACAGTGACCCACAGCTTGTCCTCTGGGAAGCCGTAACCGCCCTCTTGTGTGCTTGCAGTCAGCAGTTCCCATGCGAAAGGAATGGCTTCGCGCTTGAAGTAGTCACCGAAGGAGAAGTTTCCGCACATTTGAAAGAAGGATGCGTGGCGTTTGGTCTTGCCGACTTCTTCAATGTCCAGAGTGCGTACTACTTTTTGGACACTGGTGGCGCGACTGTATTCGGGTACTGCCTCCCCCAGGAAGTACGGCTTGAATGGCACCATTCCCGCGTTCACAAAGAGCAAAGTTGGGTCATCGAGGAGCAGGCTGGAACTTGGTACTACTGTGTGCCCTTGTTTGGCAAAGTAGTCAAGGAATCGTGTTCTAATTTCGGCGGAGTCCACTGACGTGTGCGCCTTTCTGTGTGCGAGCTCTCGATAACTATTGGTTAAAAACTGTTGTTCTCAGACTCAACCCTAACCAATAACTAGTCAGGCTCTAGTTACGACCAAGGAGTTTCTTGATTCGTCCCAGGATCGCTGCGCTCTGTGCTTCATCACCGCGCGAAGTTGGCTCGTAGTAGTTGCGGTCAATCAGCGCATCCGGCAGGTACTGCTGTTCGGCGACACCTGTTTCTAGATCGTGAGGGTATTGGTAACCGACGCCATGACCGATGTCTCCTGCTCGCATGTAATGACTGTCGCGCAAGTGCGGTGGCACCTCGCCGATTCCTCCAGCTCGAACCTCAGTGATGGCCCGACCGATCGCTTGGTATGCACTGTTGGACTTTGGTGCCATGGCCAGCGCGATTGTGACCTGAGACAGAGTTATTCGAGCTTCAGGCATGCCAATGAGGGCGACGGTCTGTGCTCCTGCAACTGCAAGAGGCAACATTGTGTTATCAGCGAGACCGATGTCTTCGCTTGCCAGAATGAGCAATCGTCGGGCGATGAACCGAGGATCCTCTCCGGCCTCGAGCATTCGTGCCAGATAATGCAGAGCAGCATCAGCATCGGATCCACGCACACTTTTGATGAATGCGCTGATGACGTCGTAATGCTGATCGCCTGCCTTGTCGTAGCGCACAATGGCATGGTCTCCTGCCAACTTGACCTGCTCAATCCCAGCTTCGGTAATCCCCTGCTCGAGAGCTACGGCTGCGGTTGCTTCAAGAAGGGTTAAGGCGCGACGTGCGTCTCCGCCTGCGAGAGCAATGAGATTCGCCGTGGCATCAGCATCTAATGAGATGCCAGAGTTCAATCCACGCTCATCTATTAGGGCGCGAACAATGATTTGTTGGATGTTTTCTGGCGTGAGTGGTTCAAGTGTGACCAGTAGCGATCGAGATAAGAGTGGAGCAACGACTGAGAACGCCGGATTTTCTGTAGTTGCCGCCACAAGTGTGACCCAACCATTCTCCACACCAGGCAGAAGTGCATCCTGTTGCGACTTATTGAAACGATGAACCTCATCGATGAAGAGCACGGTTGTTGTGCCAAACATTGTTTTGTTGTCACGTGCGGCGTTGATGACATCTCGAACATCCTTGACGCCTGCGGAGATTGCTGAGAGTTCCACGAATGTCGAGGTGCCGGCAACCGCAATGAGTTTTGCGAGTGTGGTCTTGCCAGTGCCCGGAGGCCCCCAGATGATGACTGAATTGCCCGAATCGTGACTTGCGGCATCCAAAAGGCGACGCAATGGCGCACCACCAGAAAGAACATGACCCTGTCCGACGAACTCATCCAGAGTGCGTGGTCGCATACGCGCCGCAAGCGGCGAGCTGCCGCCCTCGTACTCGAATAAGGACGCGGTCATCAGTGACTATTCGTCGTCTTTGGCAAATGGGTCGAAATCGATACCAGCTTCAAGTCTCTGCTGTGCAGTGATAGGCGTCGGTGCACTTGTTAGCGGATCGAAACCTGCTCCGGTCTTCGGGAATGCGATGACATCTCGAAGGCTCGTCGCTCCAGTGAGCAACATGCAGATACGATCCCATCCAAATGCAATACCGCCATGTGGTGGTGGTCCGTAGGCAAAGGCATCAAGCAGGAAGCCGAACTTCTCACGCGCTTCTTCATCAGAAAGTCCAAGGATGCTAAACACACGCTCTTGCACGTCGCCTTGGTGAATACGGATTGAACCTCCACCAATCTCGTTGCCGTTGCAGACAATGTCATACGCCCAGGCCAGTGCTTCGCCTGGTGATTCTTCAAACCGATCGATCCAGTCAGCATTCGGTGAAGTGAATGGGTGGTGAACCGCAGTCCATGAGCCATCGTCGGTCATCTCGAACATCGGCGCATCGACGATCCAAACAAACGACCACTCATCTTCATCAATGAGTCCACAACGCTTGCCGACTTCAAGACGCACAGCTCCGAGAAGCGACTGTGAAGCGCTTCGCCCGCCTGCAGCGAAAAATACACAATCTCCTGGCTTCGCACCCAAATGTGTGGCTAAACCATCACGTTCTGATTCGGACAGGTTCTTTGCGACAGGACCACCTAGAGTTCCGTCAGCGTCGAAAGTGACATAAGCAAGACCCTTTGCCCCGCGCTGCTTTGCCCATTCTTGCCACGCATCAAATGCGCGCCGTGGTTGATCGGCCCCGCCAGGCATGACGATTGCGCCAGTGTATTCCGACTGGAAAACCCGGAACTCCGTTGCCGAGAAGTACTCAGTGCATTCCACAATCTCAAGATCGAAGCGCAAGTCAGGCTTATCCGAACCGTACTTGGTCATAGCTTCGAAATAGGTCATGTGTGGGATGTTGCCGATTGTGTAATCGAGTGTGCCTTGCCAAATGTTGCGGATGACGGCTTCGCCTACTTCGAGAACGTCTGCCTGTTCAACAAAACTCATTTCGATATCGAGTTGGGTGAATTCAGGTTGACGATCGGCACGGAAATCTTCATCGCGGTAGCAGCGAGCAATCTGGTAGTAACGTTCCATACCGGCGACCATCAACAGTTGTTTGAACAACTGCGGGCTCTGCGGAAGTGCGTACCAGTGACCAGGCTGCAAACGTACTGGAACTAGGAAGTCGCGCGCACCTTCAGGCGTTGAACGCGTCAAAGTTGGAGTTTCAATTTCAATGAACTCTCGCTCGTGCAGAACTTCACGAGCAAGACGGTTCACGTCACTACGCATGCGCAAAATGTTGCCTGCACTTGGGCGGCGCAAATCGAGGTAGCGGTACTTCAGACGAGTCTCTTCACCAACCGTGATCGAATCATCAATGGGGAAAGGCAGAGGGGCACTCTTGCTGAGTACGTTGACTACATCCGCGATGACTTCAATGTCACCGGTTGCTAGTTCGCCGTTCTCATTACCTTCAGGGCGAATCTCGACAGTGCCAATGATTTGTAGACAGAACTCCGAGCGAAGTTCATGAGCAACTGCCTCATCACGCACAACAACCTGAACGGAACCTGATGCATCGCGAAGGTCGAGGAAAGCGATGCCACCATGATCTCGGCGTTTGCCTACCCAACCAGCGAGAGTGACCTGGGAGCCAGCGTCTGACTTGCGCAGTTTTCCGGCATCTTGTGAACGAAGCATCAGTTATTCCTTAGGTGATTGACTAGCGGCAGCTAATGCCGTGAGCAATGTCTGCGTGCATAAGTCTAGAGGTACGCTCTGCTGCTCCCCTGACTCCAGATCTTTTATGACTACAGTGCTTGCAGCTACTTCGTCCTCGCCAATGATGATTGCGAAACGAGCACCACAGCGATCAGCACCTTTCATGGCTGCTTTCATGCTGCGTGAGTCGAAGGAGATGTCCGTGCTGAGACCATGTGAGCGCAGGTTGCCTGCTAACTGAACTGCAGCCAGATTCGCTTCATCGCCAAGGCCAATAACAAACACTTGAGTCGCGCTGATGTTCGGAAGTTCGATTCCCTCTGCTTGAAGAGCCAGACATGTGCGATCTACACCAAGACCGAAACCCACACCAGGAAGAGCAGAACCTCCAAGAGTCTCAATCAGACCGTCGTATCTGCCGCCACCACCGATGGCAGATTGCGCACCAAGCCCATCATGAACAAGCTCAAATGTAGTTCTGACGTAGTAATCGAGCCCTCTAACGAGGCGTGGTGCTTTTTCATACACAACTCCAAGTACATCGAGGTATCCCAGAACCTTCTCGTGGTGCTTGGCACAGTCGCTACATAAGTGGTCAGGCATGAGAGGCGCATTGACCAGGAGTTCCTGCACGTGCAGTCGTTTGTCGTCAAGCACGCGAAGTGGGTTAATCGTGACCCGATGACGCGTAGGTTCATCAAGATCTAAGGTGTTAAGGAAAGCAGTAAGTAGTTCGCGATAGGCCGGTCGACACTCGTGACAACCCAGTGAGTTAATCAGCAGGCGAACTTGTTTCAGACCCAGCAGAGTGCGCTGAGCGTGGATTGCCATCCAAACCACCTCGGCGTCCAGAGCAGGATCCGAAGAGCCAATCGCTTCGACACCAACCTGTGTGTGTTGCCGATAGCGACCCGACTGAGGTTGTTCGTAACGAAAATTAGCCCCGGTGTACCAAACTTTTGCTGGCAAGGCGCCACGATCGAGGCGGTTTTCCAAGATGGCTCGCAGTACGCCGGCGGTTCCCTCAGGACGCAGAGTCAGACTGCGACCACCTTTGTCTTCAAAGGTGTACATCTCTTTTGAAACAACATCGGTTGACTCGCCAACTCCACGCACGAATAGACCAGTATCTTCAAATAGTGGCGTCTCGATGTAGCCATAGCCCGAAAGCATGGCTGGAGTTGCCAGTGCTTGTTTCACCGAAAGCCATAGCGATGAGAATGGTGGCACGATGTCGTATGTGCCTTTGGGCGCTTGAAATAAGTTACTCATGTCGCAGATAATCCTTGCGCAATTCGGCGCAAATATGGGTTAGTGCCACGCTCGATTCCCATGGTGCTCGCTGGTCCGTGACCAGGCAGAATGTGGGCAGCATCATCAATAGGCAGGATCACGTTACGTAGTGATTTATTCATAGCTTGTGCGCTGCCACCGGGCAGGTCCGTTCGTCCGATTGCGCCGGCAAAGAGAACATCACCTGTGAAGACATAACGATCGCCATCCAGGATGTCAAAGAGCACGGATCCAGCAGTGTGCCCGGGAGCATGGCTGATGTCTATCTCGAAGCCGGCCAGCGCGAGGGATGAGCCCGCACCAATCTCGTGCACCTCATCGGGCTCGGCAAAAATGTCTTCAGACGAGACCATGTGCGAGAGCGCTGCCAGAGTCTCCGCCGAAACACCTGCTGCGGGGTTGCTGAGCAAATGTCGGTCGGCTTGGTGAACGTATGCAGGAATTCCATAGCCACTGGCCATGGGAAATACTGACCACATGTGATCCAGATGACCGTGAGTAACCAGAACGGCGATGGGCTTGAGATTTTGAGCTTCGATGTGGTCTCGCGCAGGCCCACCAGCGGCTTGACCTGGGTCAATAATGACGCACTCGCTGCCTGCCGTCGGCGCCACGATGTAGCAGTTGGTCTGCCAGGGTCCAGCGGGGAAACTGTGAATCAGCATGTTTTGCTCTCTGTGTCCGGGTAATTAGTAAGGCTACCGTCATGTTCAACGGACCCATTGCACCCTAGAATAATGAACCATGACTAGCAAACGTGAACGTGAATTGGCCCGAGCTAAGTATGAGCGTCAAATGGAACGTCGCACTCAGCGACAAAACCGTGAACGACTTGTCAAGGTCGCTGTAGTTGTTGGACTACTACTTGTTGTAGCCGTGGGTATTCCGTTGCTCAAGAATGTCAGCAAGACCACAGCAGCTGCGCCAACTCCTGCAGCCTCAACACCAACGACTTCAGCCTCAACACCAACTTCTTTGCCGATCTGTGATCAAGTTGGAGAGAATCGTGCAGACACGATCAAGTTCTCTAAAGTCCCGGCCAATGCGAAGTCAGGATCGGCTTTGACGTTGCACACTAACTGTGGAGACATCGGCATTACGCTCGACAAGCGTGCACCACGCACAACCGCAGCGATGAGTTTCTTAGCTAATCGTGGCTTCTTTAATAAGACCCAATGTCATCGACTCACCACCCAAGGGATTTACGTCTTGCAGTGTGGCGATCCAACAGCCACAGGCAGCGGCGGTCCTGGCTTTAGCTTTAAAGATGAAAATCTACCGGTGTCCACCAGTGGCTCCACAATCTACAAGCGGGGAACTGTAGCTATGGCCAATAGTGGGCCTAATACAAATGGGAGTCAGTTCTTCCTCGTCTACAAGGATTCGCCGCTTCCGCCAAATTACAGCGTCTGGGGCAAGATGACTTTTGGAGTAAAGATCTTGGACCAGATTGCTGGCGCAGGTGTCGCTGGTGGCGGAGCCGATGGAAGTCCAAATCAGAAGATTGTTATTGCAAAGGCCAGTGTTAGGCCATAATTAAGTTTCGACGCATTATGAGAGCCCACCAGGGACCCAGTAAAGGATGAACGCCATGACGGTATCAAATGAATATGGACATGTTGACGAAGACGGAAATGTGTTCCTGAATTCTGCCGAAGGACCAGTAAAGCTCGGTCAGTACACAATTGGCGACGCCGATGCTGCCCTTGCGTTTTTCACAAAGCGCTTTGACGACCTTGTGGCTGAAGTCGAACTTACAATTGCGCGACTGACTGACGGTAAGGCCTCTGTAGAGTCCGTTAAGGCTCTGATGGATCGCATTGCCAAAACGATTGAGTCTCCAAATTTGCTGGGTAATCTCAGCGTGCTCACTGATCACACCGTAAAGCTCACTGAGTTGCTTGAGGAGCAGAAGAAAAAGGCTGCAGAAGCCAAAGCACAAGCTAAAGCTGCGGCAAGTGCTGCGCGTGAAGCGCTTGTTGCTGAGGCCGAAGCTCTGTCAAATTCCACGGCATGGAAGATCACTGGCGAGAAGTACAAAGAGCTTCTCGACAAGTGGAAGAGCCTCCCAAATGTTGATCGTGGTGTTGAACAAGAACTGTGGAAGCGTTTCAGTTCCGCTCGTTCAGTATTTGATAAGGCACGTCGCACTCATTTTGCTGCTCTTGATGCTGCCCGCACCGAAGCTTCCGGCGCTAAGCGTGCCCTGATCGAGAAGGCTGCTGAGTTGGCCGAGAGCACTGAATGGGCTGCTACGACCACGGCATTCAAGAAACTTATGGATGACTGGAAGTCTCTAGCGCGAGCTGGCAAGTCTGAGGAAGAGAAGCTCTGGAGTGAATTCAAGGCTGCGCAAGACAAGTTTTTCACCACACGCAACAGTGCTAACGATGCTCGCGATGAAGAATTGACCAAGAATCTCGTGGCAAAGCAAGAACTTGCTGTTCAGGCTGAAGCTCTCCTGCCGATCAAGGACCTAGAAGCTGCAAAGGTGGCCCTGCGCGACATTGCGAGCAAATGGGAGTCAATCGGTCACGTGCCACGCAATGACAAAGAGCGCATTGAACGTCGCCTCAAGAAGGTTGAAGATGAAGTACGTAGCATGCAGGAAGAGATCTGGCGTCGTTCAAAGCCAGAGGTTATTGACCGCGCAAATATTCTCGTGACTTCATTCGAGGCCTCAATCACCAAGCTCGAAAAGTTATTGGCGAATGCGGAAAAGTCTGGTGACTCGGCTGCTGTGACTAAGTTGCAGGGACAAATTGAGCAGGCGCAGGCGTTGCTTGATGCGGCTCGTTCCGGCGCTTCACAACTGGGTTAGTTTCAGACGCGATAAACGTCGAACACACCATCAACAGACCGCACTGCGCGGAGTACTTGGTTTAGGTGTGCTGGATCTGCCATTTCAAATGTGAAGCGACTTACTGCGACACGATCGCGCGTTGTTGTCACCGAAGCGTTCAAAATATTCACATGTTGGTCTGACAAGGCTCTTGTGATATCAGAGAGCAACCTAGAGCGATCAAGCGCCTCAACCTGAATGTTCACTAGGAACACGCTCATCTTGCCTGGGGTCCACGCAACTTCGACGATTCGGTCTTCTTGATGCTGGAGTGCTTCGGCATTGATGCAATCCAACCGATGTACTGAGATGCCTGAACCACGGGTCACGAAACCAAACACCTCATCCCCCGGAACAGGTGTGCAACAACGTGAGAGTTTCACCCACGTGTCGTCAGCGCCGATAACAGTCACGCCAGGATCGTTCTTAACGGCTCTGCGATGGTTCAAGCGGGTCGGAGACACCAAGTCAGATGTTTCCTCGACCATGCCTTCATCGCCACCGTGTGCGCTCAACAGACGGGCCACAACAGCCTGAGCACCCATGTGACCATCGCCTACTGCTGCATAAAGAGCACTTACATCTGGGAAGTGTGACTCGGCCGCCAAGGTTGCGAGCATGTTGTTTGTTAGCAGACGCAGTGGCACATTCTGCTTCTTCATCGCTCGAACAATGTGGTCCTTGCCAACTTCGATGGCCTCTTCACGTCGCTCCTTGGAGAACCACGCACGAATCTTGGATTTAGCGCGAGCACTCACAACAATCTTGAGCCAGTCTTGACTTGGCCCCGCAGAGTCAGCCTTATTTGTAATGACCTCTACGCTGTCACCGTTTGTTAGCGTGCTATCAAGTGGCACAAGCTTTCCATTGATGCGAGCACCTACACAGCGATTACCGACTTCAGTGTGTACGGAGTACGCGAAGTCGATGGGTGTACTTCCAGCAGGCAAAGCCATGACCTCGCCTTTGGGCGTGAATACGTAAACTTCAGAAGCACCGAGGTCTTCGCGCAGCGAATCTAGGAAGTCACCAGGATCTTCGGTTTCTCGTTGCCAGTCCAGGAGCTGACGAACCCAGCCAAGATCGTCTGGACCAGATTTGCCACCGACGTTCGCTTGTTTGTAGCGCCAATGCGATGCCACACCATACTCAGCCGAGCGATGCATCTCGTGCGTACGAATCTGGAACTCAACTGGCTTACCAGTTGGGCCGATGACCGTCGTGTGCAGCGACTGGTACATCGTGAACTTGGGCATTGCGATGTAGTCCTTGAAGCGACCAGGAACTGGATTCCATTGGTTATGGATTATGCCAAGCGTTGCGTAACAGTCTTGTACCGTGTCAACCAGAACTCGTACTCCCACCAAGTCGTAGATGTCTTCGAAGTCTCGTCCTCGAACAATCATCTTTTGGTAGATGCTGTAGTAATGCTTTGGTCGCCCAGTGACTTCGCTGTCAATGTTGACTGACTGGAGATCAGTGCGGACCTGGTCAATAACTTCGTGAAGGTATTCGTCGCGGGCAGGTGCTCTTTGCGAAACGAGGCGAACAATTTCCTCAAACATTTTTGGATACAAAGTGGCGAAGGCAAGATCCTCTAGTTCCCATTTGATGGCATTCATGCCGAGGCGATGTGCCAGTGGTGCATAAATCTCAAGGGTTTCGCGTGACTTCTGTTCTTGCTTCTCGATAGACATGTACTGCAGAGTCCGCATGTTGTGCAGTCGATCAACCAACTTGATCACGAGTACGCGGATGTCCCTTGCCATAGCCACAACCATTTTGCGCACAGTCTCGGACGCGGACATTTGACCAAACTTGACCTTGTCTAATTTGGTGACACCATCAACGAGGTCAGCGACTTCATCACCAAAATCTGCGCGAAGCTTCTCCAAGTCGTAATCGGTATCTTCAACTGTGTCATGAAGGAGTGCGGCGACAATTGTGGGTGTCGTCATGCCTAAATCAGCCAAAAGCGCAGCGACAGCAATGGGATGAGTAATGTAAGCCTCGCCAGATTTGCGGTTTTGATGGCGGTGGTAGTAGTCGGCCGTTTGGTACGCGCGGACTATTTCGGAGCGCGGACTGGCTGGATGAAAGCCTAGCAAGGTGTTTAAGCATGCATCCAAGTCAGCGGGAATAGGTGTATCTAAACCTTGTGGGAAGCGCTCAAGTAGCGCGACAGGCAGAGGTTGTTGACTATCCATGTGCACCTCCGGCTCTTGCCTCAAGTATAGAACAGCGATTTAGAACTTTAGGTAACCAAAGATGCATCGCAAAAATGAATGTTGAGGCTTTAACTATGCGTCAGGAAAAACGGTAAACACATCACATAAGGGAAACTCTTGCGCGACCTTGACAGATCCACCCAAGAACTCAAGATTAAGCAACACAGCTATCCCGACGGCCGTAGCATCACATTGCTCGATAAGTGATAGCGCTGCGCAGGCAGTTCCGCCCGTGGCAAGTACATCGTCAATGACCAAAACTCTATCCCCAGTGCTGACTGCATCAGTATGGATTTCAATGGCATCAACGCCATATTCAAGTTGATACTCACGGCGATGAGTTTCGCGTGGAAGTTTTCCACTCTTGCGGATAGGTACAAAACCAACGCCGATGTGGGCTGCTAGCGCAGCACCAAATATGAATCCGCGAGCTTCGATTCCGGCGATTTGTGTGATGCTTGCAGATTCAAAGTGACCCGCAATTGCGTCCAAGACCGACAGAAGGGCCACAGAATTTGCCGCAATAGGAGTGACGTCCTTAAAAACGACCCCAGCAATTGGGTAGTCTGGAATCTGCGCAATGCAGGACTGCGCAAATTCCAGACTCATAATCGGTTTTTGCTATCGTGAGGAACGTGGGCGCTTAACGCGCTGCTGACGAGGTCCGGCTGGTGTCACCACGGACGCAACAGGCACGATGAACTCTGCACCGTCGATTCCTGCCTTCTCCCTACGGTTAGCTACACGCTTTGCGAGGCTTTGCATTTCTACAGAACGCTCTTTGACGTAAGCCAAAATTGGCGTGGCGATAAAGATGGATGAATAAGTACCAACCAACATGCCCACGAAAAGTGCAAGCGCAAGATCGTTTAGGGTGCCAGCACCAAGAAGTACCACACCTACAACCAAAATCGACAAGACTGGCAGAAGTGCCACGATGGATGTATTGATACTGCGCACAAGGGTCTGATTCAGAGCCAGGTTGGCGGCTTCACTGTAAGTCATGCGACTTCCGGAAGCAATGTTCTTCGTGTTCTCCTTGACCTTGTCGAAAACCACGACTGTGTCGTAAAGCGAGTAACCCAGAATCGTAAGGAAGCCAATCACAGTCGCAGGAGTTACCTCGAAGCCACTGAGGGCGTAGATGCCAACCGTGATGAGCACGTCATGCGCAAGGGCTACGAGTCCAGCAAGGGCCATCGGCCATTCAAAGTAGAGCGAGAGGAATAGTGCCACCAGAATCAGAAAGACTAAGAGTGCTTTTGCAGCATTCTTCGAGACTTCACTTCCCCACGATGGTCCAACGAGTTGAACTTTGATGTCGTTGACAGAAACTCCGAAGGATGCTGCAAGAGATGTTCCAATTGCATTAGAAACGTTCGTCGTGACTGTTTGCGTCTGAATGCGGACCTTGTCGCCGCCAACAATCGTGACGTTGGATGCTTCAGCCTTTGCAGCTTTGACAGCTTCACGAGCCTGAGCTACTGATGCCGTAGTCGCGTTCTTCACTGGAACAGTGAATTCGGCGCCGCCCTTAAATTCAATTCCGAGATTCAGACCGCGGGCACCTAGAGTGATGATTGAGATGGCAAGCACAACACCAGAGATGATGTACCAGAGACGTTTACGACCAACAATGTCGTAGGAAGCTTCGCCGCGATAGAGACGATTACCAAGAGTTGCGATACCTGACATTAGTTTGCCACCTCAGTGCTAGAAGTTACGCCCAGTCTTACTGGTGATACACCCGTCATGCTTGATCCAGCATTCATCCATTTTGATTCAGCTAGTCGATAAACCAACGGTCGAGTGAAGAGGAATGCCACAAAGACGTCAATCACAGTTGTGAGCCCCAGAGTGAAGGCGAAGCCACGGACACTACCGACCGACAAATAGTAGAGAACGACAGCGGCCAGCAATGACACGAAGTCAGCAGCCAGAATGGTGCGACGAGCGCGCGCCCAGCCGTGGTCAACTGCACTACGCAAACGCTTTCCTTCGCGTAATTCATCGCGGAGACGTTCAAAGTAAACGATGAATGAGTCTGCGGTGATACCAATTGCCACGATGGCACCAGCGATACCGGCCAACGTCATAGTGAAATGAATTTGGTTGCCCAAGATAACGAAAATGAGGTACGACATGAGTGCAGCCACGATCAAACTCAATACTGCAACGACCCCGAGTGCTCGGTAGTAAAGCAACAGATAGAGGATGACCAAAATCAGACCAAATAGGCCAGCTAGTAGACCAGCACGCAATTGATCGTTTCCAAGCGTTGGAGAGATCTGCTGAACTTCGTCAACTGCAAGGCTCACTGGAAGTGCTCCATACTTCAGCACTTCTGCCAGGTTCTTGGCTTCTTCAGGAGTGAATGATCCGGTGATCTGTGCGTTGCCACCAAGGATTGGCTCATTGATGCGCGGAGCGCTCACAACTAGGCCATCTAGCGCAATTGCCAACTGATTCTGTGGAGCCTTCTGCGTGTAGAGCCCCTTAGTTACCTCAGCGAATGCCTTGGCACCCTTGGTTGTCATTGTGAGATCAACCTGCCAACCGCCAGCGCCCTGAGTGGGCAAGGTAGCTGTTGCACTTTGAACATCCGCACCGCTGAGAGCTGCTGGAGTCAGGATGTACTTAGCTGCCCCATCCTTCGAACAGGTAATCAGGAACTTAGTCGGATCATCAATCTTGCCACCTTCAAGAATTGTGGATTGAGCACAATCTAGGGCTGTGAAATTCTCTGCAAAAGCCTTGGTGATGGACTTGGACTGAATTGGAGGAACAAGGCGCAACGGATTGACCGAAGGCTTAGGAGTGGCTTTGGCAGGAGTGATTTTTACACCCTTTTTGCCGCTCACGCTTGGACTTGGTGTTGGTATCGGTGAGCCTGAATCCACTGCTACAACAGCTCGGAAATTAAGAACGGCAGTCGTCTTCAACTGGTCAACAACACTGCGGTCCGTCTTGCCAGGGATAGTCACAATAATCTTTGCGTTTGCCCCAGACCCCTGAGTGGTGACCTGTGATTCTGCTACACCGAAACCGTCAACACGCTGGCGGATGATTCGAATGGTCTGGGCAAGTTGATCTGCAGTAACAGTCTTGTTGTCAGCAGCTGTGGGAGACAGGATGACCTGAGTGCCACCGCGTAGATCAAGGCCAAGTTTCGGCGCGTGACTATTGCCAGGCAGGAGTGCCCAAATGAGTAATCCAATAATTGAAAGCGCCAAGATAATCAAAGACTTACTTGGGCGGTAATGCTTAGCCACGAATCAATCTCTCCGTTGTCCAAGTTGCACAGGAATCAGACCCCTGGGTAGGGCCTCACATAACATTAGTGGATTACTCCCAAAATATTGCTAGCGGAGTGGCTAAGTGATGTTCAACTGGTTCGACCAGGCTGGCGTGGTTCGACCTATTGCAATCCAAGAAGTGGCCGTAGCAGTCCGGCCTCTGGGTGTTCGTGACATGAAACCTTGCCTCACAAGGTACGGTTCACAAACGGTTTCGATGGTCTCCGGCTCTTCACCTACCGACATGGCAAGTGTGCTTAATCCCACTGGTCCCCCCGAAAAATTATCAATAAGTGCGGTCAATACAGCTCGATCCAGTCGATCTAGTCCCCTGTCGTCCACTTCGTACAGTTCAAGAGCACTCTTAGTACTTTCAAGCGTCACAACGCCCGCGTTATGTACTTGTGCGTAATCTCGAGTGCGACGCAGTAGGCGGTTGGCGATACGAGGCGTACCGCGTGACCTCCCTGCAATCTCGGCACTTGAGGTCGGGTCGATACTGATACCTAATTGTTGTGCGGAGCGAGTGACGATGTGCCCTAATTCGTGGTCTTCGTAGTAATCCAAGTGAGCGGTGAACCCGAATCTGTCACGCAGTGGAGCAGGAAGCATCCCAGCCCTCGTGGTAGCACCGACGAGCGTGAATGGTGCCAGATCGAGAGGAATGGATGTAGCTCCTGGTCCCTTGCCCACCATGACATCGACTCGGAAGTCTTCCATCGCGAGGTAGAGCATCTCTTCGGCTGAGCGAGACATGCGATGAATCTCATCAAGGAAAAGTACTTCGCCAGGAACCAAACTAGACAACATGCTCGCTAAATCTCCCGCGTGCTGAATTGTGGGTCCACTGCTAAGGCGAAGTGGAGCTCCTAATTCGGTCGCGACGATCATGGCGAGTGTTGTCTTACCTAGTCCAGGTGGACCAGCAAGCAGAATGTGATCAGCACTCATTGATCGTTGTTTGGCAGCCTGTAGAACCAAGTCGAGTTGCTGTTTGACTCGCTCTTGCCCGACAAAATCGGAAAGTGAGGTTGGGCGCAGTGCTGACTCAACTGCACGTTCATCTGCGTTTGCCAGTGGGTCAACAACATTTTCAGGTGTCATGACGTTCCCAAGATCTGAAGGGCACGACGAAGTAATTCTGGAGTGCTAAGCGTTTGGCCATGTGACTCTTGAGCAAGAGTTTCTTGGTTAAGTATGGTTAGCGCTCGCCCGACATCTTTGGCATTCCAACCGAGCCCAGTTAGCCCTTGAGTTACTTGTTCCTGCCATAATCCCACCAAGTTGACGTTGCGATTGGCTGAGTATCCAATGCGGTCCTTCAGTTCAAGAACAAGCCGTGCTGCACCTTTAGATCCGACACCAGGTGTTTTGGTCAAACGAGCAATATCTTCGCTGGAGATTGCTTCACGCAACTGGTCCCCCGGCAAGGTTGCCAGAATTGTGAAAGCTAACTTCGGTCCAAAGCCGGACACACCTTGAACGACTTCAAAGAGATCGCGATTATCAGCCGTGTCAAAACCAAAAAGGGTAAGTGACTCCTCACGAACCACAAGTGAGGTGTAGAGCGAGATGGTGTGACCAACTTGTGTTCCAGCGATGGTGTCGGGAGAACACACCACGAGAAGACCAGCGCCTCCTAGGTTGACAATTAGTGAATCAATCCGGGTTTCAAGGACCGTTCCGGTAAGTATTGAGATCACAGTTGTCCTACCTTTGCGCGTTCGATGGCATCTATGAGGCGTTGTTGACCAGCGCCTTTCCAACTATGGCAGAGCGCCAAGGCTAGGGCGTCGGCTGCATCTGCCGGCTTGGGTGGTGCCGCTAGATTCAGGAGCCGAGTCACCATTGCCGTTACCTGGTCCTTATTGGCTCGACCGCTTCCAGTTACCGCAGCCTTGACCTCAGTTGGGGTGTACATGGCTACGGGAAGATGCCGACGAGTTGCCGAAAGCATCGCTACCGCACTGGCTTGAGCTGTACCCATTGCTGTTCGAACATTGTGCTGGCTAAAGACTCGTTCGATTGCAACGACATCGGGTTGAAAAGTTTCAAACACAAGTTCAAGAGACTGCTCTAGCGCAAGTAGGCGTCCTGGAAGCGGAGTTTCAGCGGCAGTATTGAGTACGGCTACATGAACGAACGTGCTCTTGCGGCGTGAATCAGTATCGATAATGCCGACACCGCATCGGGTTAGTCCCGGATCGACTCCAAGAATACGCATATTTCCTCCGAACATCTGTTCGAAAGCCTAGGGCATTGAGAAGGGATTTTCTAGTATTTCAGGAACTCTAGTCTTCGAACTGTGCCAAGACTTCATCTGAGATGTCGAAGTTTGCATAGACATTTTGGACATCGTCGCAATCTTCTAGTGCATCTATCAACTGGAACATCTTGCGAGCTGTGTCTGCGTCGATAGGAACCTGCATACTGGGCACGAATGTTGCCTCGGCGGATTCGTACTCGATCCCGGACGCCTGCAGTGCAGTGCGAACTGCAACTACATCTGTTGCTTCGCTGATGATCTCAAAGGCAGTGCCTAGGTCATTGACATCCTGCGCGCCGGCTTCAAGAACAGCCATCATGATGTCGTCCTCAGTACTGGCATCACTTGGAACAATAACTACGCCCATCCGGTTGAACAAGTACGAAACTGAGCCAGGATCGGCCATAGTGCCGTGGTTACGGGTAACCGCAACACGCACATCTGACGCAGCTCGATTGCGATTGTCCGAGAGACACTCAATCAAAAGGGCCACACCATTGGGTCCGTATCCTTCGTACATGATGGTCTGGTAGTCAGCGCCACCAGCTTCTGCTCCTGAGCCGCGCTTGACCGCCCGCTCGATGTTATCCAGCGGGACAGAACTCTTACGCGCTTTAACAATGGCATCAAACAAAGTTGGGTTTCCGGAGGGATCTCCACCACCTGTGCGGGCCGCTACTTCAACATTCTTGATTAGCTTGGCGAACAACTTTGCTCGCTTACCGTCAATTGCTGCTTTCTTGTGCTTGGTTGTAGCCCATTTGGAATGGCCGCTCATGCAACTCTCACCATTTCTGCGAAGTACTGATGGAAACGAAGGTCTGGCGTTATTTCTGGGTGAAATGACGTCGCAAGTAGATTACCGTGTCGAACGGCAACAATCTGCTCCTGCCCTGTTGCAGATGCTGTGGCGGGTATGCGTGCAAGGACCTCCACGTCAGCAGAGATGTTTGTCACTAGAGGTGCCCGAATGAATACGGCATGAAATGGATCTGTACCTAATGCAGGGATGTCGAGGTCAATTTCAAAAGAATCAATCTGACGTCCGAAGGCGTTTCGTTGAGCCGTGATGTGCAGGCCGCCAATAGTCTGCTGATCTGGCCGACCGTCAGTGATTTTCTCAGCGAGCATAATAAGTCCCGCACAAGACCCGTAGACGGGATGCGTTGCACGAAACTCACGAAGTGGTTCTAGCAGGTTATTCTTGACCGCAAGAATGCTCATCGTGGTGGATTCGCCACCAGGGATGACCAGACCATCTACCTTTGACAAGTCCGCAACAGACTTGACTGTGGCGACCTCTACTCCGCACATTTCAAGATGAGTGCAGTGTTCTCGCACATCGCCTTGCAGAGCAAGAACCCCAATGGTTGGGGACGCCATTGCTACCAGCCGCGCTCTGCTAAACGATGAGGCACTGGAATGTCGGCAACATTGATGCCAACCATTGCTTCGCCAAGACCACGAGATGATTCGGCGATGATGTCTGGATTGTCAAAGTTCATAGTTGCTTGAACAATTGCGTGTGCGCGCTGGGCAGGGTTTCCAGACTTGAAAATACCTGAACCAACAAACACCCCATCAGCGCCCAGTTGCATCATCATCGCAGCATCAGCTGGTGTAGCAATGCCGCCAGCAGTGAACATGACAACAGGAAGACTGCCAGTGCGAGCCACTTCAGCAACGAGGTCGTACGGAGCTTGAAGTTCCTTGGCAGCAACATAGAGTTCCTCGGAGCTCATGGAACTCAGGCGACGGATTTCTCCACGAATTGTGCGCATGTGAGTGGTTGCATTAGAAACATCACCTGTTCCTGCTTCACCCTTAGAGCGAATCATGGCAGCACCCTCATTGATGCGACGAAGTGCTTCCCCGAGGTTTGTCGCTCCACACACGAAAGGCACGGTGAAGTTCCATTTGTCAATGTGATGCGTGTAGTCAGCTGGGGTCAAGACTTCGGACTCATCGATGTAATCGACACCGAGACTTTGAATTACTTGTGCCTCAACAAAATGACCGATACGAGCCTTCGCCATGACTGGAATCGAAACTGCCTGAATGATGCCGTCAATCATGTCTGGGTCGCTCATGCGTGCTACCCCGCCCTGCGCACGAATGTCAGCTGGAACGCGCTCTAGTGCCATAACAGCAACCGCGCCAGCATCTTCAGCAATCTTTGCTTGCTCAGCGTTGACAACGTCCATAATGACGCCACCCTTAAGCATGTCTGCCATGCCACGCTTCACGCGAGATGAGCCGGTGGTTGCAGTGCCGATTGCGTCTGAAGTCATGAGATCCTCTTATTTACAAGTTGAATGTGGTCTAAGTCTACCGATGAATGTAATTGCGGCTACTTGGAGAAAGCAGCCGGAGCATCGTCTCTGAAATTCAATGGTTTGGGCATGGGTGCTCTGCCAGCGAGAAATAGCATCTTGACGAATAACTGCCGGCGAATGTTGATGCAGTCGTTCACTGCATCCGTATGGAATGTGTGGCTCATTACGACACGTCCGCACATTTGCTGGAGTTCGTCCATACGTGCGATCTGGATCGGATCAGTGAGTTCAAGTTCATCCAAGTTGTCTAGTGCTGCGCACAACACATCACTAAGGTTGCTTTCCGCGTCAAGACGGTCAGCACTATCCAGATCGCCTGAGGCTAAGGCATCGTGCGCGCTTTGCAGAAGCATTGCAGCAGTTACGACGTCCAAGACATCACCACTGGCTACCTCTGCAACTATGCCCGCACGCCTAGCCAAATGAGTGTCCAAGGCGGCAGTGGCAACATCGATTCGATGGTGCAGCCGATCAAGTCGTCCAGCCTGAGTCGATAGGTACCAAATGAGAACTGCAACGAATACTACGAACTGCCATGAAGAGGTATTCACTCGTTATCCTCACGCTCGGGTGTGATTCTGAATCTTCCAAGTCTGCCCAACACTTGACCAGTCAGATCTGGCTCCACGACAGTGCCTTCAACCCGAACTGATTCGTAAACTTCGATAATTTGATGTGCGACAATCGACCAATCGAACTGTGCTGCCCTGGCGTGACCCGCCGCTGATAATGCATGTTGCTGTTTGTCATCTATCAGGAGTTTATTCACCGCGGCTGCCAATGATTCTGAATCTTCATTGTTGAACAGCACTCCTGCCTGACCATTACCCAGGACTCGAGAAAATGCTGCCAGATTACTTGCCACAACTGGTGTCCCTGTTGCCATTGCTTCAAGCAGCACGATTCCAAACGATTCACCACCCGTATTCGGAGCGATGTAGAGAGTGCCCGATGCAAGCACGTTTGCTTTTTCATCAGCGTCAATCATCCCAAGCATCGTGATTGATGCAGCATCACTGGGTTCCAGGGTGTTTATCATGTCGCTCGCATCACCTGGACCTGCAATGAGGAGCCGTACGCCAGGATTCTTAGCGCGGATTGTGGGATATGCATCGATAAGCACCTGCAAACCTTTTCGAGGTTCATCTACGCGACCTAGAAAAACAAGGGACTTATGTTCGCCGGGCCATCCTTCTAGGGGCACGGCGTTGTTGAAGGCGCTGATGTCTACCCCATTCGGTATGACGAGCGCATCGCCACCCACATGCTCACGCAGAGTTTCCAGAGCCGCGTTGCTCACTGCAATGCGAGCAGATACTTTCTCCATGGCAGTGCGGGCCAGTTTCATCAGGCTCAGGAGTACTCGTGATCGATCCATACTTGAATGCCAAGTTGCCACTATCGGACCCTTTGCGCTCCAACATGCAAGGACTGACAAACTTGGGGCAAGGGGTTCATGAACATGAAGGACATCGAATCTGCCTTCTTCAATCCATTTAGACACGCGTGCAGCTGTCACCGGTCCAAAACTCAAGCGAGCTACCGAGCCGTTGTATCTCACTGCCCGTGGTTTACCAGTCGATTGCACAAAGCTAGGCAAGCCCTCATCATTTTCAGCTGGAGCCAGAACACTCACACTATGCCCGAGGCGTTCAAGGGCGTTGGCAAGGTCGCGGACGTGAGCTGAAACTCCGCCAGGTATGTCCCAAGCGTAGGGGCAAACGATTCCGATGTTCATGCGCGTTAACTCTCACTCGCCACAAGATCAGTCCAGACTGGCTGTAGTTGATGCCAACTGTCAGGATGTGCACGAATGTGTCGCTCAAAATTGGCAATCGCTAAAGCGGACAGCTCTTGAGCTCTTCGTAAACGATCGCGTCCCTCCACAGGCGTGCGATCGAAGTTAATCTCGTCGTCAAACTCCAGGACAAGTTGTTGGCCGTCGTAATACGGCGCGCAGGTGAATAGCGGCCGTCCGGTATCGATTGCCAGCAGTGCTGCGCCGATAGGTAGAGATGCACGGTGACCGAAGAATTGATTACCCATCCCGTTGCGGGCAACATCTCTGTCCCCTAGTAAAGCCACGACATGACCCTGATTAACGTGGTCCCGAAGGTATTCATACGTACCACCATCCCCCGTTAGGGGCATGAGAGAGATGCCACGGTCGCGACGCATCTTGAGAAACTTCTGAAACACTCCTTCAGGTCGCAAACGTTCTGCCACGGTTGCGAGTGAGCCAAATTCATCGGCTGCCCAAGCCCCAGCCAAATCCCAGTTTCCTAAATGTGGAAGCGTTAGGACCACGCCTCCATCGGCAAGCGCTGCATGGATGGCTTCTGAGTTGATGGGACTTACTCGGCTGCGCATCTGTGCACGCGACCAGCGTGGCAGAAGAAACGTCTCGCAGTAGTAGCGCATGTAAGACCGCATGGTACTTCGGGCAAGTTGTCTGATGTGTGGATCTGCGACTTCTAATTGCAGTGCGCGACTGAGGTTCAGTTCCAGTTGACGAATGCTCTTGATGCGCATGCGCCATGAAACTCGCGCAACCGCGTCAAACAAGAAATGTGAAAGACGTGCAGGAAGTGCCCATAGGACATTCCATCCCAACCAAAAACCCGCATCAAGCGCGCGTTCCGACAATTTCATGATGTCAAAAGTTTACGGACATGCCAGATGCGTTGACCAACCGTGATTGTGGTCACCGCAGCAAGTAACCATAAACATGTTGAGAGGATGTCTATCCCAAGTCCCGTAACGAGGATGCCGGTAAGCAGAATGATTGATCGTTCTGCTCGCTCGGCGATGCCAACCTTGCAATCGACGCCGAGACCTTCCGCACGTGCTCGAGCGTATGAGGTGAGTTGACCCATGACGAGAGCTACAAGTCCAGCGATCATGGCCTGCTTGGCTGTCTGTGTATCCACCTGCGCGTAAAAATAGATGACGGCGCAAATAAGTGAGGCATCTGAGATTCGATCAAGGGTTGAGTCCAAGAAGGCTCCCCATGGACTTTGCTTTCCCAAGAGCCTGGCCATCGTGCCATCAAGAAGATCAGTTACGGAAAGTAAAAGGATGAGGAGCCCGCCCAGAAGGAAGTGACCGTGAGCCAGCAGTGTGACCGAAATGATGAGGTTGCCTATGGCGCCAGCCCAAGTAACCGCATCTGGAGTGATCTTCATCTTGACCAAAGTGAGAGCCACAGGATCGACAGACTTGGCAATGACCTGACGGGCATGTGCATTGTCAAGCACGGCAATGTCCAATCTGTTGGCTAAACACGACTACGATTCGTAGGGTTATGTCGATGTTACCGAGTACCGAGCCACAGATGCCTCAGGCTGAGGTTCTAATTGTGGTTGCCGTGCCGTCATCAATCACGGGGAACTATGCCGCCAATAACGCTTTGGGACACGATTTATCCGGAATCTATCCGCTTTTTCAGCTAGCCACATCTTCTCAAGAGACTCGAATTTCTATTCTGATTCAAGAATGCGCAACGCTTGAGCACTCGGTTCTCGAAGCTGCCGATGCTCTCGTCCTGATACTGGACGGGCAATTAGGACTAGATCCACAGTCGATGTCCATTTGGACTCACGCTGTTGACGAGAGCCTCCCACGTCACATTGGTGCAGTCCACGTAACCACCGGACGCGCAGACTTCGATGAGCTGATTGCTGTTGCTACTCGCGTGCTGGAACCTGACCTCATGGTTCGTTACTTACCCATCGATGATGAAGAGACAGACGCCATCGTCGGGCAGTACGACCTCCTGACTGCTGACATCCATGACTGTTCATCTGGCGTTCCCGTCATTCGACATGGTGATCCGGAACACGTGTCCCTTACGGCTGACCGTCGCGATGATTTGTTTGAAGAGTTAGCCCATGCTGGATTAACCGACGGTAGTTTGGAAACACATCTGCAAGGCATGCCGGTAAGTATTCCGGCTCTCATTGACGCGTGGACTGATCAGCAGATTGTGTCGATTACTGCTCTGGATAATCAAGCCGGAGCACACATTCTTCGCGAATGGTTCGAGCACCTGCCTTCCCGTTGGATTCCTGTCGTCAAAATAGGTGAGCAATTCACTTCGATTGAGCTGTCCCCCGTCCGATTGGGTGTAGGCATCGGTCGTGGAATTGCCCGCATGTGGGGTGCAAAATCCAATGATTCAGTGCTCGAAGTTTCCAGTGGTGACTCGGTTTTATCGATACAACCCGGCACAGAGACAAGCGGTTGTTTGATAGCCGAAGGTGTTGGTGTAGATCTAACCGTTCGAGTGCATGGAAGTGCAGACTTGGTGTCAGCACCACGCTTCTGACAAGAGGCTCCGGGTAGTTTCTAGTAATTCGGACATAACCTTTGTGTGGCCAATTATTGGCATGAAGTTACTGTCAGCCGGCCATCGAGGAACAATGTGTTGATGCAAGTGACCAGCGACACCGGCTCCAGCCACTGAACCTTGATTAAGTCCTATGTTGAAACCCGAGCAATTGGTTACTGTGCGCAGTGCTCGCATTGCTTCCTGTGTGAGTTCCCCAATAGCAGCGACTTCATCTGCACTCAGTTCGTCATACATGGGCACGTGTCGTGTTGAACACACGAGGATGTGACCGCTCGCATATGGGTACTTGTTGAGAACCACATAAGCCAGCGGGCGTCGGATGACAACTAGACCATCTTCATCCGACATGTCTAGAGCTAAACAAAACGGGCAGGTTTCATCGGTGAAGTTGCCAGCATGTTCCACCAAATACTGTTTGCGATGCGGAGCCCATAAGCGCTCCCAGGCATTGGGTGAATGCAGCTCATTAGTCATATCAGATTTGCACCCGTGCGTTAACAATGTCAACGATCTTCGCTATTGCGACAGCAACTGGAACTGCGTTCTCTTGAGTGCCGTCACGGAAACGGAATGAAACAGCCTCGGCGTTCATGTCGTCATCACCTGCAATCAACATGAAGGGAACTTTCTGTGTTTGTGCAGTGCGAATCTTCTTCTGCATGCGTTCATCTGATTGATCAACTTCTACACGAATTCCCTGCTGACGGAGTTGCTCGGCAACCTTCAGCAGGTACTCATTGTGCGAGCTCGCCACTGGAATACCGACCACTTGAGTTGGTGCAAGCCAGGGAGGAAATGCGCCGGCATAGTGCTCTAGCAGCACGCCAAAGAAGCGCTCGATCGACCCGAACAAGGCACGGTGAATCATAATCGGACGACTGCGGGATCCGTCGCTCGCTTGGAATTCAAGGTCGAAGCGTTGTGGAAGTTGGAAATCAACCTGAATGGTTGACATCTGCCACGTACGACCGATTGCGTCACGAGCCTGAACGGAAATCTTGGGTCCGTAGAAGGCTGCTCCACCTGGATCTGGAACCAATTCCAAACCAGAAGCCTCTGCGGCCTGGGCAAGAGCATTGGTAGCTTGCTCCCACTCTTCCTCAGTGCCTATTGACTTGTCAGGGTTGCGCGTCGACAGTTCAAGATAGAAGTCATCGAGCCCATAGTCACGAAGCAGGTCGAGAACGAAGCCCAGCAGGCTCTGCAATTCACCCGGCATCTGGTCCTTGGTGCAGTAAATGTGGGCATCGTCTTGCGTCATGCCGCGCACTCGAGTGAGACCATGAATCACACCGGACTTTTCGTACCGGTAAACCGAGCCGAATTCGAACAGCCGGATTGGCAGCTCGCGGTATGAACGTCCACGTGATTTGAAGATCAAGTTGTGGAATGGGCAGTTCATGGGCTTGAGGTAGTACTCCTGGCCCTGACGCTTAACAGTGCCGTCCTCGTGAAGTTCTTCATCCAGGTGCATTGCCGGGAACATGCCGTCCTTGTACCAATCTAGGTGACCAGACTGCTCAAAGAGCGTGCCCTTGGTGACATGTGGAGTGTAGACAAATTCGTAGCCAGCACTCTCATGACGAATACGCGAGTAATCCTCCATCTGGCGGCGAATGATGCCACCCTTTGGGTGAAAGACTGCTAAGCCTGAGCCGATCTCATCAGGGAAACTGAATAGGTCGAGTTCAACACCAAGGCGACGATGGTCGCGCTTCTCAGCTTCAGCCAGCATGTTCAGGTGGGCCTTGAGGTCATCCTTAGTAGCCCAAGCTGTGCCGTAGACGCGCTGCATTGATTCATTGCGCTGATCGCCGAGCCAGTATGCGGCTGAGGTTCGCATCAGCTTGAACGCCTTGGCATCGAGGTAACGGGTGTCTGGGACGTGTGGGCCACGGCATAGATCGCACCAACGCTTTTCACCTGAACGTAAATCGATGTTGTCGTAAATCGTCAGTTCGGCGCCGCCTACTTCCATGACATCTTCCGATATGACTGTGGCATCGTCATCGTCGCCGAGCAGTCGCAGTTTGAAGGTTTCATTCGCGAGCTCGATACGCGCCTCTGCCCGTGTGAGAACACGACGGGCAAACTTTTGCCCAGAGTTGATGATTTCGATGGCCTTTTTTTCGATGGCCGTCAGGTCTTCGGGTGTGAACGCAGGTCCTTGACCGAAGTCGTAGAAGAAACCATCCTTGATTGGAGGGCCAATGCCGAGGCGCACGTCGCTGAACAGTGACTGAACGGCTTGCGCGACAACGTGGGCAAAACTATGACGGACTACCGAAAGACCTTCAGGGTCGGTGTTGAGGATCGCTTCAACTTGGTCACCATCTGCAAGTGCGTGATCTAGGTCAACAATCATCCCGTTGACGCGCGCAACAACTACCCTGCGTGCCTTATCGCCAACGACGTCAAATGCCGTAGCACCTGTTTCAATCTCAACACTGTCGCGCTGTGATCCCACAAATACCGATGCCACAAATACCAGTCCTTCTCACTTGTCGACAGCACGCTGACAACTTTTCACGAATGCGCAATTGCACAGATAAGTCACACCCATGCGTGAACTTCACTCTATCTCACACCGAGATTGCGCCTCACAATGACGGCACTGCAAGTTACGAGCGGTCAGACGTAAAACTACCGAATCAGGACAAGGACTGTGCCTACGACCGAAACAAAGATGAGCAGCGACATGATGGCAATTTGTTGTCTGCGACTTGTTCGGTCCTTGACCGAGTTAGTCACGCGTTGCGTAGTGCGCTTGACCGGATCGAGAAACCGATTGGCCCAAGCGAATTCGGACGAGAGGATGATGAGCCCAAGGAGGATTGTTGGCCAGCCTGGTCCAGGCAGGACGAGGAGAAGGCCCCCGAAGATCACCACAGTGATGCCGATGACAAAGATAACGAGCTTCCATGCAGCATTCAGGGTCTTGCGTTCTCGTGCACTATCACGGCGAGCGCTGTAAACCTGATTCCAGCGCTCTCGACGATCATTCGATGGGTCTGTCATGGTTCCTCTCAAGGCTGCAAATCTAGGGATTCATGTCTGTTGCAAGTATGTTCTGTAATGCACTAGCAAGTTGCCCTGTTATCGGTCCAACTTGCAATGTCTGTGTCTTCTCTAGCTTGCCTGAGTCGTCACAAATACCAAGTTCCGTGATCGGATGCACATTGCGCGTGGATGAGGTGAGGAATGCTTCACTGATCGTGGCCAACTGACTTGAGGTTGTATCGTCGAAACTTACTTTCAGCCCGAGTGTTTGAGCGCATTCAGTCACGAGGTCTCGAGTGATGCCTTTTAGTAGCCCAGTATGTACGTCAGGAGTGATGAGCTCGTCATCGCGAACTAGGAAGATGTTCGAGCCAGTGCCTTCGCTGAGTCGACCCTGCGAATCGCACATCAGCGCCTCGGAGAAACCCAAGTTGTGAGCAAGTTCAAGCGCCATGACATTCTCGGCGTATGAAGTCGTTTTCAGGCCAACTAGTGGTGAACGTTCGTTCTTTATCCATGGAATGAGTACTGCTGAGGTAGTTTCAGGCCACCGAGGTGTCTGGGCAAGAGTCACCACCAAGGTGGGCTGTGCGCCACCCCGGTCCGAACCCAGCGGCCCGTTGCCACTTGTGACTGTGATTCTCAGCCGTCCGTGATCGATGGTCGCATTTGCGGACAAGGTGAGTCGGACGGCTTCAGCAACCATCTCTGCAGACGGGCAGTCGATTCCCAAGCCACGAGCTGAATTAGCCAAGCGCACCAGATGGCGATCAAGAGCAAAGGCTGCACCATTTGAAATCAGAAGAGTTTCAAAAACGCCATCAGCAACGGTAAAGCCATGATCAAGCACGCTGACGTGTGCTTCAGCTGCGGGCATCACTACGCCGTTCACAGAATACTGCAACTCGCTCATTGGATAAGACTATGTAGACATCGCTGCAATTGTGAGCAGATGACGTGCCTTGAGTTCAGTTTCTTGCCACTCACCTGCCGGGTCGCTACCCCATGTGATACCTGCTCCCGTGCCAAAGTTGAGCACCGGCTCGCCGTTCTCTTCGCTTTGCCAGAATGTGCGAATGCCTACCGCTAGTTCGGCGGTGCTTTTATCTTGGTCAATCCAACCGATGACCCCGCAGTAAATTGAACGTACAACTGGTTCTAGCCTGCGAATGACTTCCAGTGAGCTGCTCTTGGGTGCACCGCTAACAGATCCAGGCGGCATCACTCGTTCAAGAATGTGGGCCCAGGTGGTGTCGGACTCCAGTTCCCCTTGGACATCAGAAACTAAGTGCACGAGTCCTGGATGCTGCTCGAGACGCAACAATTCAGGTACGTGCACGCTTCCTGGCGTGCAAACTTCCGCAAGATCATTACGCATCAAGTCAACAATCATGACGTTCTCCGCACGATCTTTCTCTAGCAGCAGGTCGGCAGAACCAGCGGTTCCCTTGATTGGACTGGTCAGAATTGTGTTGCCAGAACGACGTAGGAAGAGTTCGGGCGATGCTGATGCAATGCGCACATCATGCGGTAAGCCAGACTCTGACTTGGGAACAAAAATGGCGCAGAGATATGGTGCGGGGTTGTGCTCCTGCAACAATTTGAGGAAACCGATTGAATCGAATTCAGTATCCAAATGTGCACTGAGCAATCGACACAAATTAGTTTGATAGACCCAGCCGGAGCTGATGTCGTTGCGTATGGCCGACACGGCCGCTATGTATTCCGTTTCGGACATCGAACTTTGCCATGTTGATTGGTCAATGCCTTGGTGCGAGAATCCTTCGAGCGCTGACTCTGTGAGTGGATGTACCTGTGCAAATCTAAACCCAAGAAACGCACCCTCAAACGTTTGGGTAATTGCCCACCAGCCATCGTCATTTAAATCGGCGGCATTTGTGATGACCTTGTCCATGCCAGTTGCAATCACATCGCCAAACACAGCGATCGAGTGCGTCGAAGTCATGTGACAAGACTACGTATCCCCTTGCACCTTTGCATTCCTCACGAGTGCACCCTTGCATTCCTCACGAGTGCAGTCCTGACTTTGTGACTTGCTCAAGTATCGGCTAAGGTATCTCAGGTCAGGTTTAACGA
>Ga0209084_1000291_pt1 | contig 47906 bp, 57 predicted proteins | sample C_130820_MF_Meta_FD_187309 | JGI IMG/M metagenome (GOLD analysis project Ga0209084, IMG submission 187309) | Freshwater microbial communities from Lake Croche, Canada to study carbon cycling - C_130820_MF_MetaG (SPAdes) (version 2) | ecosystem: Environmental > Aquatic > Freshwater > Lake...
ATGGATGAATGAAAATAATGGTATTTGGATTACCGACCAAACTTTATTGGCAGATATTATTGCTGATTATATTCAAAATTGGCTTGAGGACAACATTAAACCTGAAATTTTTGAAGAAATGAAAACCACTTCCGATAATTTTTCAGATAAACTAAAATTTGAATCTACTGTTGTATCTTTATTCGAGGGATATTTTAATACAAGAGCAAATTCATTTGAAGAACAACTTTCAAAAACCGAACAAGACTAATATGAGCAATACATTACCACTTTCAGTTATACTACCAATTAAATCGTCAAAAGCAAGGAATTTTGACGAATACTTTGACAAAGCAATCACTTCTCTAAAAAACCAATTGGTTGAAATAGAAGAACTTATAATCGTTCATACGGTTGAAGAATCATTAATCGAACATCTAAACACTTACGATTTCGGTAATTTAAATGTTACCAAACTTCTTTGGGATAAGGATCCTAATTATTGTAACCAAGTTAACTTTGGCATTGAAAATGCTAAGGGTGAATGGGTTTCATTATTCGAATTTGATGATGAGTATTCCTCAATTTGGTTTAAGAATGTTCAGAAATATGTCGAATCATATCCTGAAGTTCAAATGTTCTTACCTGTTGTGGTGGAAACAGATGAAAAAGGAAATTTTGCAGGATTTACCAATGAGGCAACATTCGCAGCCAATTTCTCTCAAGAAATGGGAGTTTTAACGAATGATACTTTACAAGATTACCAAAACTTTCAAACGGCAGGATCTGTATTTAAAAAATCAATTATTAGTGATTTTGGTGGATTTAAATCGTCAATTAAGTTAACATTTATTTATGAATTCTTATTACGAATGACATACAATTCTGCGTCAATCATGACAATTCCAAAACTTGGTTATAAACACACAAACTTAAGAGAAGGATCTATTTTCTGGAATTATAAATTTGGTGATGACAAAATGGTAGAAGATGAAGTCAAATTTTGGATTCAAACCGCAAAAAAAGAATATTTCTTTGTTGACGATAGATCAATAAATTATAAGTCAGAAAATGTCTAATGGAAGAAGTCTTATCTGCAACGACAGAAGATATCTTATCAAAGAAACGAGGGAGAAAACCAGTAAAAGAAAATTATTTTGATGTTAGAGAAGAAATTGCTGTTAAGAATTTTTTATTAGCACAAACCTCTGAAGATAAAAATAAGATTTATAATGAATTTCTGAGAGGTCCTCTGGATAAGATGATATCCTCAATTATAAGACGATATAAATTATATCGTAAAAATATGGATTTCATTGAGATTCACACTGACACTCACTCATTTCTGATGACCAAAGTAGATAAGTTTAAGCCTTCCAAGAATAAAAAGGCTTATTCTTATTTTGGGACTATCTGTAAAAATTACTTAATGGGACAAATCATTAAGGATCAAAAAGAAATCAACAGAAAGGTGTCATATGAAGATATTTCGTCGAGTATTGAAGAAAGATCCGACATGGTATATAGGATAGATGATGATGTAGTAGAAAGTCATTACATTATAAATGAATACCTAAGAGAGCTAAAAGAATTTATTGAATTGGATTCTCTAAATGAGAATGAGAAAAAGCTTGGTTACGCTTTAGTAGAGTTATTTGATAATTATGAATCTATTTTCTCAGGTGCAGATAATAACAAATTCAATAAGAATGTAATATTATTATCCTTAAGAGAAATGACTAATTTAAGTACAAAAGAAATTAGAAGTTCAATCAAAAAATTCAAAAAACTTTATGTAATTATTCAGACAAAGATGAAAAATCAATAAAAAAGTATTTATAGTTATGCCAAGACCATTAAGAAAAGAAATTAATTTTAGCAAAGAGTCTATATTATCTCTTATGCAAGAAATCTACAACGAACTTGTAGAACAGAGACAAACTGCCATAAGAATTCAAAATAAGATGTTAGCGATGCTAAAAGATCCAAATGATATGACAACAATTGGACCTGTAATTGAAAAACAACAAAAAATTGTGAATGATTGTGTTGAGAAAAAAATTAGTCTTTCAAAATTACAATCAAGTATTTGGGAAAAATCAAATAACAACATTGAGGCATTCTCCTATGCGGATTTAGATGAAGATATTATTCAAAATCTTATCGAAAAAGATGTTTCTAATGATGAAGAAACATACAAAATGAGATAAGACATGGCGGTCACAGATATAACAAATGCGATTGATAAAATCTCGGGCAAAATAACCTCCCTAAAGACTTATAGTGACGTTTCTCAAAGTTATAAAGATCTGTCTAAAAAATCTGGTGATTCTTCATCCAAGGCAAATTCACAAATTACAAGTCAGCTAGACAAAATTAAAGACTTACAAAAAAGATTCTTAAGAGAACCTCCAAATTCTATGGATCAATTGTTGGGATTCCTGAAACAAACAAGAGGTTCAGGAGACGATACAATGTCTTATATCCGAAAAAAGATTTTGGAAACTGCAGTAGTAATGGAGCCCAAAGCTACAGAGATTGTTAAACAGGAAACAATAAAGGCATTAGGGTGTTCTCAAGAGCAAACATATAAAGGCGTTTCCGCCGCAAATCTACAATCACAACCATTACCATCACGACCTCCATTAGAAGGGATCTACATTCCAATACAGTCTGTAGATCTTTTTTCAAACTTAAAAAATGCTCCAACATCTCAGATTGGCAAAGCGTGGTACGAACAACCTGACCCATCAACAGATCCCAAATTTAAACCATATGGAGGTGATATTTCCTACCCAATGAATAAACAACTCTATCAACTTACTGATAGTGGAAATGCTGGAAAATCGTTAAGCCAAATTAATGGTAAAAATTATTTAGGAAAATCAGGACAAAATTTATTTGATCTTCAATATACAACAACAAATGGTTATGGGGTCACTGGTGATTATTATCGTGTTTTGTTAATTGATAGACAACTTGATTCCGGAAAAAATGTTAATAATGTAGGACAATTTTTGTCGGATTATTATAGCACGATTAATTTAATTGATCCTGTAGATATTGGTTTTCAATTAACTAATTTACTTTCAGGTGCTATCGATATTAAGGGGCAGATTGGTGTTGCAGGAATTGAAAATCAAACCAAGTTTTCATTATTGATTCAAAGAATTCTTGGGTTATGTTTTGACGCAAGAAAAGAAATTGATGTTAGCGGTGTTGCAAAAGTTGCTGAGCTAGATGGACTTGATGATAGTTTCTTTGAATTAACACAAGTTGATCTCCGTAATATTGATGTAATCATATCAAATATTCAAAATGGTGTTATTGAATTTGTTGATTGTAATAATGTGAAGTTGCCTGTTGATAGTGAGGCATTATTAGATCAATTAATCGAATTTAGAAATTCTGCAAGTGGACAAACAACTGATGAAAAAGTTAAAACAATTGAAAAAATAATTGATAGTATTTCTCAAAATCCAAGTTGGTCGTCACAAATTCCATCAAATTTTAATGTCCAAGTATCAATTAACACAAATGTTATTAAAAAAATACCATTGGCGTTCGCGGCAGGTATTTTAAGTCCAAAAGTTTTATTACCACTTTATACATTATTAGCTGTTATTCAATCAGGGTCAACCTACACTAATACCGTTCCTGCAACCTCAACCAAAACACAAACACCATCAAGTAATGTTCCGTTATCTGCATTGGACTTCATTAAATTATATAAGACATTTGTAATTAATGTGGTTTCTAGAATAAATGCTGAATTTTTAAAAGTTTTATTTGATTTACTTAAAAAAGACATTTTAATTTTAGTCGAATCTATACTTGCGGATGTTGTGAAATCAAGTATTGCTAAAAAATATTTAATAATATTAAGGTTACTTGAGATTGCATTAGTTGTCGCTGAATTATTAAGTGATTACCGTAAATGTAAATCATTACTTGATGAAATATTAAAACTTTTGGCGTTAATATCAGGAGCAGGTTTAGGTCTTCCTGGTTTACCATTCCCACTTTTAGCTCTTACCCCTCTATTGCCTGGAACATCACCAGAAAGATCGACAATTAATGGAATTCAACTTTTACAAGGAATTGGAATACCAACAGGGGCTCTTCCCGATGGATCCCCTAATTTAATGTTATTAAATCTTTTTGCATCAATTAAAGGAGTAGATCAAGAAAATTCTGAAAATGGCAAGGTTGAGGGATTTACGATAATAGACCCACTTAAACCAGGCATAAGTAAGTTATTTGCAAAAGCATACTAATATGACCAAAAAAGAGATACAGAATATTATTGATCAACAGAAAAATCTTAATGATTTACCAAATTCAGAATTAATTAAGTTTATGGATACTCTATCCTTAGAATTTGATGACGTAAAGAAAAATATAATATCATTGACATATCATTTAGATAATATGGAGATATTATATAATAAAATATTAAAAACATATCAGGAGAGAAAAAATGGAAAATAATTCAATATTTTTTCAATGTAAGGTTCTAAGTGTTGAAGATCCAATGATGTTGGGTAGGATTAGAGGCGTGCGATTAGTTGACAATTACGATGATATATTAAAAAGTATTTCGGATCCCGCATGGAATGAACAAAAAGATATATGGACAAGTAGAGATCCGTTTGTCTTTAATCCATTATTACCATATTTTATTTATCAAGTTCCAAAAGTAGAGGAACTTATTCAAGTTATTTATCTTAACAAAGACTTTAAGTATGTGAACCAATATTATGTTCAAAATACATTCTCATCACCTACTGCAACATTTAAAGAATATTATTTCGGAGGAAATAAATTTACTGGAACTGGTGCTCAAATTAAAAATCCAAAGCCATTAAAAAATCAAAATGGAACACTTACCGACCAATCAATACATAAGGGAGTTTTCCCTGAGCCAGGTGATAACGCAATCTTAGGTAGAGGTAGTGCTGACCTTATTGTTAAACAAGACGAAATATTACTTAGAGCAGGAAAATTCAAAGGTGAGACCTTACAACCTAATGTTATCCCAACAGCAAATCAACAAAGAGGATTTTTACAATTATCTAAATTTGGAAGCATAAAAAAATCACTTCCACCAAAAACATATTATGAATTAAAAGAAAATGTGATTTTGGTGAATTATTTAATTGAGTGGGTTGTCACAAATCCTGAAAATACTCAAGATAAATTTACTGGCAGTGTCTATCTATATCAACTAAAACCAGATGCAACTGTCAATTCTAAAAATTTAACTGTCGGAAGTGTTGTTGACCAAAATTTAAAACGAATTATATCAGAAGCGAAATTTGCCTTACTAACAAAGATTGACACTATTAAATTCATTAATAATTTTATTAATATTTGTAATGATAGAAATTCAAAATATAATGGAGTTTCTCTATTCCACAGTAACGATAATAAATTCCCAATATTTTACCGTCCAAATGAGTTAATGTATTCACAACTTAACCCATCCTCACCAACAGGATCTAACAGTGATAGTGCGGTTGTTAAAAATATTAGTGACATATATAAAGGTGTTAAATTAAATCCTGCACTTACTGGAGGATATGGTTTAATCTATGCAAAAGATAAAGTGGGTACACCATATGACCCGACTAAAAAAGTTGTCCCACAATCAACATATGTTACAGCACAAACATCATACGGAGCACTAGGTAGTGATACATTATTTCTTTTATCCCATAATTCCCAAATACCAGGAAAAGGTAAGATAAACTTTGCAGATACATTATATGGAATCTCTGCAGAACAGTTTGCCGATGAAATTATACCAAAAACATCAAGTACAGTTCGAGGAGAAGAATTATTGGAACTTATTAATATGATTGTTAGATTCCTTGTAACACATACCCACGCATATCCTGGACTACCACCAGTTCCTGTTACCCAAGATGGGTCAACCGTCACAAATCTATTAAATGAATTACAAAATGCAGTTAATAAGATATTAAATGAGAATATTCGACTTAATTGATATTTATTGAAAAAGTTAAATGTCAATTTTAAGATCATACATAGATAAGAACAATACAATCATTTCCAATTCGTATGTTAATACAGGAAGAAATCCTGTTATTGAACTGAATTTTGGGGCATCTGATTATGTAGTACCAAACTACGGGTATTCGAGATTTTTATTCAACTTAGATTTAGGTCTATTAATTGGTGACATTCAAACAGGTGTTATATCTACAGGATGTACCTCTGCGATGACACACACTTTAAAAATGACTAATACATCGTCATTTGATAATGAATTACTTAATTCATTTATGTCAAATGAAAGAAGAAGAGCCACTTCATTCGATTTAATTTTATTTAGAATCCCTGAAACTTGTAATCCAGTGGCATCACAAACGGCGTATACTGAGACTGTAAAAATCACATATCCAAATGCGGTCTTCGCCGAAACATTTGGAACATACACAACTAATTTTATTGCAGAACAAGGATATTCATCTGATAACATAATTTATGCAGAAGGAATTTGCTCTGATGATGTTGATGGACCTACATTCACAGGTGTTAACAATATTGGAGAATTTCCTGAGTCAATGAATACATTTCTCGGACCATTTATGTCTGGAGGATTGGCAGGTTATCCATTTGTTGGAAGTGTTGGATTAGGCGCTTGGGCAAGCCATGTTACAAATACAGGAACATTATTTATTACCAGTACCCCTCACATAGGAATCACCATCGATGGGGATGTTGGTTATATGTATCGAAGAGGACAAGGTGATTATCTTTCAAATACTTGTGGAGCTGTTGCAGGAGCAATTAATTGGGTTATTACCTCAGATAATGCACCTGAGTATACAGGATTCACTGGCGGAGGTAATTATGAGTTCTATATCCTTACAGACATACTATACCCATATAGATCTACTTTATCAGGTATGACTTACGGAGAACAAATGAAATTCGCAACCGACTCAATTAGAGACGCAGCCGAACAATTCATTATCGATACTTTACCAGCAGCGGTAACCGCACAAACATCAAACGATGTTTATTTCTGTAATGGTACTTTCATCAATACAGATGATGGATATGAAGCATATGTTGATATTAATAGATTTAAAAGATATAACACATTAGAAAATACTTGGACCGATTTAACGTCAGAATATTTAAGTGGATTGACCGCGTCAACACCAGTTCAAACATGTTCACCATCTCCACAATATTGGGATGAAGGTGTTGGTTATGATTATACTGATTTTAATCTTGCTAAAAATAGTGCAGTTGGAGGATCATCCCCATTAACTTATGTTGATAGTAGGGCATTCTCAACAAGACCTTCAAACTGGTACCAAACAACAACAATTAATGATTGGTCTCAACCAGGAGTTTATAATAACAAAAATGAAGGTGTTGTAAATTATTCAGGATTAACCACTGTTGCAAGACAACATTTTCAATTAGGGAATGAAGATCTTAACATGGATATGACCGGTGAAATTAACGCAATCTTAAATGGTACATTAACAGGTGTGACAGGATGGGGTGTCGCATATGTTCCTGAGATTGAGAATATCACAGGATTGACCGACAGTTATAGTGTGGCATTCTTCTCAAGACATACTCAAACATTCTACCAACCATATCTTCTAACCAATTATGATGATATTATTGAAGACGATAGAAACCAATTTTTAAAGAACCAAGAAAATAAATTATTCCTTTATGTTTACCAAAATGGTGATTTAGTAAATTTGGATTCAAATCCTATTGTTAGAATAGAAGATAGAAATGGTGTTGCTGTAAGTGGAATGTCTACAATATCTACTTGTTTAAAAACAAAGGGAATTTATGAAGTAATTGTTCCAAATGGTTTTACAACACAACCAACACCTTGTTTATTCTACGATGTATGGTCAGGATTAACTATCAATGGACAAGGTATACCAAACGTAACAAATCAATTCACACTTCAACCTTTCAATGCCGGAATACAAATTGGTTCAGTATCAAAAGATCCAACTATCTATGGATTTAGTTTTTATGGAATATTACAAGACGAACAAATATTAAATACTGATATCCGTAAGGTTGGTGTAACAATCAAAAAGGCATACACAGGACAACAATTATTACTAAACGTATCTGCATTCTATAGGGTATATGTGAAAGAAGGAACAACCGAAGTACAAGTTCAGGATTGGACGCCTATTAACAGAACACCAAATGAATATTACTTTATTTTTGATATGAGAGATAAAATTCCAAATCAATATTATGTTGATATTCAAGTGAATACTTCAGGAGAAAAAGATACTTATAAAAAACAATTAACCTTTAATATAGTAAACGTAAAATGAAAACAATTAAATTAAACGAAAAAGATCTATCCATCCTTATTAAGAAGGTTTTAAAGGAAGAAAAACAAGAAACCGCTAATTACATGTTTTTTTCAAACTTGGAACAGATTAAAAGACAAGCCGAGAAATTACTTGAGTTAGATCCGTTAATGGTTGACGATATATTAAACAACGGACATGATTGGGCTGATGATCACATTACAGAAGCAAAATCTTTATTTGATCAAGTTTTTGATTTTTTAATGAATGAAAGTCAAAAACACAAAGAATATGTCGATTATGAAGATTTAACTGAAAGTCAAAAAAGAAGTAGAAAACTTTCCCAATCTAAACGATAAGGATAAAACCACATTAACTGTACCCGATCTGCATCCCATAAGAACTGCAATCGGGTCTTCTTTTTTACAAAAATTAAACAATAAGAAAAAAAAATACCCATCTTATTTGTAATTTAAAAATCTTTGTTTATCTTTGTCAAATGGAAAATATAGAAAAAGACAACGAGCCAAAAGTGGGACATATTACAAAATTCTTTAACTCTATAAAAGAAAAATTGTCAGTAAGTACAAAATTAAACCAAGATGAGCAATTATGTTTGGATATTAGTTTTAGATTAATAACAAACCCACAATCAGTATTAACTTGGGCACCAATTTCTCATAAGAGATTACTTAAAGATGTGGAGGGGGAAATGTTTATTGTTTTACATTCACAAACAATAAATCTTATGCATCCTTCGTATAACTATAATGTCTATATTGAGGATCCTGTTTTATGGGATAAGTTAATAACAACTTTTGATGAGGTATTAGAAAACGAAAGAAAAGAGTTTGAAACACAAGAAAAAGAAAAGATTGAATTTTCTTTACAAAAGATTTACGACAGTCTTACTTAAAACTTTCTTTTAATACTTTTCTAATTAGGTCTTTTAGTGATTCATTTTTTGAATCCTGAGAGACCATTTTTATTTGATTACCTTTTGATTTTTTCTTTATTCCATTCCAAACTGGAGTAGTTTCTACTTGACCAATATTACTACCTTCATCATCATTCTGGTAGGTATAAAACTTTTTTAAATACATATCTACTTCAGATTGTCTTTCAGTTCTTTTTTCAATCTTCTTCCTTTCCTCAGGAGACTCCTTAAAATCACCATCCGCTTCCTCATACGCTAACTCGGCGTTTATATACTCATACACAGGTTCAGTAAAAGGTCCTACTTGATCTTTTTTCCAAATCTGTGGAGCAAGAACAATTGGTGTCTTATAATGTCCTGATCCTCCTGATCCTGTGGCTTCACTTATTCTTTTCTTTTTCATATATTTTACTTATAATAAATACTTACAAATTAATAAAATGAAAGACACATCACCAATAGGATATCTGTTTAATAGCATTGCTTTTTATAAACAAGATGATGTCGATGCTCTGATCGATAATATGACAATAGAACAATCATTCTATGTCCTAACCCAAGCACTGGAGCAAGCGCATAATTCAAAAATCTATAACCTACAAGAATCAGAACTTTTATCCAAGTCATATCGGATAATAAGCAAAGTCATTTTAGACCAAAATATTGTAAAATAAATAAGGGAGATATTATTACCTCCCTTATTCCCCCACATTCTTAATAGGACACATCAAATTTTAATTTACTTATTATTTTAATATAATCCCCTTATATTAATTCATCGTGTCTAATATGGTCTTATTTTACCATTTATACTAAAATAAAAAAAGGGACAATTTCTTGTCCCTTTTAATAATATATAAGATTTTGATTACCTCAATTCTCTTAAATCGAATGTTCTAACACCATCAACTGTAATTCTACCATAGAAGCGGTTATTTACCATTTTCTTAGCATATCTGGTCATAATACCCTTAATTGGGGTAAAGTTGAACGGATTGTACATAGTTGGAGTTAATTGTAGTGGTACATAAGGTGCGTAAATATAACCAGTATCAAGTAATGAAGTACCTTTATGTCCCAAAAGAACTTGGTTCGGTGGGAAGTAAGGGTCACGATAAACTTGATAACGACCTGCCAAAGTACCAACTCTTTCAATACCCATGTTGTACTGATCTTGGTCAGGTGCTGCGTTAGATACGTGGAAGTACTCTAAGTCATCAAAGATTGCACTAATTTCAGAAGAAACTACGATCCAGTTAGCTCCACCTCTAAGGGTAGATTTGTGGATTTGTGCAGAGATTTGATTGATAGCTGTGATAAGAGTTTGGTTCCAGTCTTTTTGTGTGTAGTTAACTGCGTTTGAACCTAGTCTTTTCCAACCATTGTAATCCCATCTTAAATTCCAAGCTGCTCCCTTACGAAGGTCACGAAGAATTTCTCTGTCGATCTCAGCCGCAACTTGCTCAGACAATAAAGCTGTTAATTCAGCCTCAGCGTCGATGTTGTGGAAAGCTGCAACGTCCTGTGCCATTTCTGGAGACCATTGTGCTCTTAGTTTTCTTTCAGTTACAGAAACTGTTACAGAAAGAAGATCGAAAGAAACCTCACCAATTCTATCTTCGAACTCTAAGTTCTTGTAGATTTTGTAAGTTGCTGTGAATGCGTTGTTATCAGCTGTAGAAGAAGAGAATGTTGAACCTGTGTAACCGTCCATAGAACCACCACAAGTAATACATACAGGAACTTGTAAGTCAACTTCTAAATAGATCACACCCTGAGCATCACAAAGATTGTCATATTGACCACCACCAGTTTTACTATTAGGGAATACTAATGTAGAGTTGTTATTACCATACTGTACAATACCTTTACCATATCTTTGAGTTACAACTCTGAATAAGTAAGGGTTAGTTACGTTAGCGGCAGTTGTTGTGTTTCCGGCAGCACCATAGATAGTTAAGTCAGCTAAGAAAGACTCGTTATCCATTGGTTGACCATCAGGACCGATTAATTTTCCAGCTCCATCAGATGCAAAACCTGACATAGCAATTAATACTTTTCTGTAATCAGATAAAGTATATGCAGAATTAACTAATATTGAAGTAGTTCCATCCCAAGCAACTGTTGAAACAAGTGCTGTAATTGCAGAATATTGTCCTTTAGAATAGTCATAAAGACCTGGTGGATCTAACGCTGGTTCGTTACCTTCGTAGAATCTGTCATAAAGATCCTTAGTCGCGTTATAATCATAACCTGCGTTTGGATCAGCAGGACCATTTGGTGCTCCGTAAGGTGCGTAATGAATACCTGTGTTATTTGCTTCTAGATTTTCGTATGACTGAATGTTAGGTACAAAGTAGAACAATTTACCGATAGGTAAGTTCATAGCTTGTACAGAAACAATGTCGTTTGCCAATAGTTTAGAGAATACACGTCTAACGATAGGGAAAACAACTGTTTCAAATGCACCTGTATCAGATGTAGATGATGCCTCATTGATTAAGAATGATGCTTGGTTTTCATAAAGTTGTGCTACGTTTTCTCTCATGTGACCTTTAAGACCCTCAAGGAATCCTAATTTGTCCCATTTGTTGATTGTGTCTTCCTTGATAACTTTAAGGTGTTTTAACCCGATATTACCAACAAGACCTGATTCTAATAATGCTCCCATTTTAAAATATTTGTTTGATTTATTTGTTTATTTATGTTTATTACTTTAATTTACTCATTAAATCTTTCATTCTTAAGAATTGAGGATTTTCATAAGTTTTTGATTCAATTAAAGTTGTAGATGATCCTGTAGATACTGTTTTATTTATTTTAGTTTCTACCGCCTCATTAATTGACTTGCCTTCTGGTTTGATTAATTCTTCTTTAATATTTCTATAAAGATTTTTAGATTCTTTCAAACTTTCAACGTCATCAAATCTGCGTAAGATATTTATTTTTTCTTTTTTAGTAGTTGAGTGTTCTGTAAAAAGTCTAGTAGCGTAAGCTAAATTAGAATTGAAAATTGCAACTTCATTTAGTTTATCTCTAAACACATTCAACGCTTTTCTGTATTCTTCGTTTTTTTCTCTTAAAACATTAACTTCGTTTTCAAGAGATTCAACTTTTACTCCAGCATTTTTTGTGTAGACATAATTTCTATTAGGAGTAATTCCTTTTCTTAGACCTCTACCTTCTTTAGAACCCATACCGAGAGTTCTCACAGCTTCTTTAGTTTCACCCTTTTCAAAACCTGCATCATCTCTACGAGCTTTTGTGGTTTTAACATCTTTACGGGCAATTTTACCGTGTTTCGCTGATAACTTTTCATCTTCTCTGTCGTCATACCCTTGACCTTCTTTTGTTTCAGCCTTCTTAACTACTGTTTTTGATTTTGCGTTTGCGTTTCCACCTGCTTTGTATGTAAATTTCGCTTTACCAGTTCCAAATGTTTTAGAACCTTCTTTTTTGTCTTCCTTAAATCCACCTTTAGTTTTTGTTTTGTAGGTAAATTTAGGCCCACTGCCAAGTCCAACACCTTTAGGTTTGATTGTTGACGCACCTTCTCTGATAGATTTGTTTGGATTGTAAGATTCGTCCATCATGTCGTCTTCGTCCATCATGTCGTCTTCATCCATCATCTCTTCATCTTCTTCTGCTTCTTCATCCATCTCTTCTTCATCTTCTTCGTCCATTTCTTCTTCATCGCCTTCTTCATCGTCAAATTCGATTTCGTAAAGAACTTCGTCCTCTTCGTCTTCGTCTTCATCCTCGTCTTCGTCGTGATCGGAATGTTTTTCTCCTTTTGAAAAGATTGCATTGATAATTTCGTCTGTATCAACGTCGTTTTCTTCTTCTAATTCATTCATAGTGTCAAAATTTTCGTCTTCTTCAGACTCACCAAGTTTAACCAAGTATTCTGCGTCAGAATTGTTGTCTTTAAGGGAAATTTCATCACCGTCTTTTTTAACGATAATTCCATCTTCTTCTCCCATTGCTTTAAAGACTTTCAAAATTTCTTCATCAGAAGCATCTGTTAAATCTATTGGTTCTTCATCATCAGAATCCACGTCAAGATCAAAGTCCATATCCGTGTCTTCTTCGTTATCAGCATCAGCATCGATATCATCGATGTCGGCGTCTAATTCAATCCCATCTTCATCATCTTGTTCTGAAAGAGATTCTTTTACTAATTGACTGATTTCTTCCTTCATGGTAGAAGCAAGTATTCCTTTTGCATTCTCTGCAATGGCCTCTTCAACTTGTTTCATTTGAATGAGCGCCTCTTGTACGATTGATTTATTTTCTTGCATGAAAAATTAATTATTTAGCATATAAATAGTTCCAAAATGATAAAAAGTCATTTTTTGGTCAATTATAATGCCACGTAGGCTAAGTTTCTTTCTGAGATGGATTGAATGTTTAGTGATGATTGCGATTGTATCCATGTGTATAGTGCGTCAAAATCGGTTTCCCACACTATATAATTGTACCACATACCACTTGTTTTAGAAAGTGCTCCAACAAAATAGGAATTTTCACTTTCGGGGTGATTTAAAACTAATATTGGATCAGATAGTAGTTGAATGCCGGAGATGTCAGTCGAAATGCTTTCACAATAAGTTACACATTGACTCCAAGTACCGGCACTTATTGCTCTGTCGGCGCGTATACTATCGATTGATAATGATGCTAAAAATATCATAGTTTTTATTTTATAAATATCTATAAAATAAAAAAAGTGGTCGGAGACCACTTTTATTGAATTACTTCATCAATTTTACTTTCAGATACTGAGGTTATTCTCCAGTCATGAGTAAACGACTCATACTTTTTTGTGACTTTAGCTTCCACATCTGTCACTGAATAACCCATCACTAATTTTTCTTCTCTAATTTTTTTAATTTTTCCTGAATTGTCATCAGGTAAATCATACTGAATCTTTGCTACAAAATACTTTTCGTCCATAATTTTATTGTTATATTATTTTCCTAAAAAATCGTTTAATTTTTTCATTAAGTCAAGGGACTTACCTACTGATTTGTCCTCTTCCCTATATTTTTTTTCTTCTTCTAAGTTTTCCTCGTATTTTCCTCTATCTTCAGGATTAGTAAAAAGATACGCTCCTGGTGTAGATGGTGATGATACTAAGTCAAAACAAATTAATTCGAAATCTTCCTGAACTTCATTTCGTTCTCCTACTTTCTTTAAGGATCCAACACCTCTTGATGAAATACCAAGTGTTACACCTTGTCTCATTAGATTAGCCGCTTGATCTCCCTTTGTTGAAACTATCCCACTCTCATGGAATCCTGGTGATGTCAATAATTTCAGTTTACCCATCAATATGTTCTTATCCCACCATATCTCTGTTATAATGTGTGAAACTCTGTCTAGATCAATTAAAGAAGATTCAGGGTGGTTTAACTCTGATGTGGACAATCCTTTTGAGATTGCTCCCTTATAGTTCTCGGCTTCTCTTTTTAATATCTTCTCAGGATAGAATCTACCATTTCTATTTGGTGTGTCATACTTCTGAAGAACAGCATAAAATTCAAATGGATTTCTATAATCCAAATTTGAGGCTTCTTTTAAAATATCTACATTGAATTTATCTTTAGGAGAAACCCATCCTGCGTCCATTTCAATTAATATGCCATGTCCGACTTCGTTAGATTCTAATATTCTTAAATTTTTCATTTAATCTTTTCAAATAAATATAGGAGTAATTGTACTTTTGTTACTCTATTTCTTTCTTAGATAAAGAAAAATCAAAATATTTGTTTTTATAGATGTTATTTCGGTAAATGTTTCTAACAATTGCCTTAACTGAGTCTTTAATTTCTTTATCTTTAAAGTCTAACTGTACAATAGTGTAGAGGTTAATTTCTAAGTTAAAGAAAGACTTTTTTCCTTGATTAATACCGCTTGTTCTTAAATCTAAATCAACAATACTTTTATCCTGAAAAAATTTTGTGTTTATTGAGTCAAAAACAGAATGTTTTATTTCTCTCTCTAAATTACAAACAATTCGATTCCAATTATCATAGTCATCTTTTGGCGATACCCAAGATTGTATATTAATATAAACAGATTTTAGATTCTTGGAGTCAACAGTACCGTAGACCGACTTTATTGGATTGAATAATTGTATTTTGACATTTTTTCCTTTTTTCATTCATTTAACTTATTGGGAATGTTTATTTCTATTCAAGAATAACATATTAAACACTCATAGTCAAAGATATTTAAATAATAGTAAAACTATTAGATTATGTTAATTATTGAAGTTAAGAATGGGGATAGCATTGAGAAAGCCTTGAAAGCTTTTAAATTAAAAGTTATCAAGACTAAACAATCCCAAAAATTAAATGAGAGGAAAGAATTCACCAAAGACTCGGTAAATAGGAGAACACAGAGATTAAAGGCGATCTATGTCCAAAAAAAGAATGAATTATTAGATTGACTCTTCAAGGTTCTTTAATTTAACAAAATTCATTCTGTCAAATTTTTCACCATTGATTCTATCAATTGTTTCTGAGATTTTTGTCTTTGTTTCAGAATCATTTTCCTTACCCAAAATTGCTTGTAATTTTGATACAGTACTCTCTTTAAGGGTTTCGAATTGACTTTCGAGATCCTTTTTATTTTCTGTAACTAATTGGAAAAATTCTTTTTTAGAATTTTCGTCTAAAGTTTCAATGTAACTATCAAGAGTTCTATTCGCAATACTAATCATTGATTTAATTGGAATATTAATTGATTCTTTAACTGATTTTTTTTCTGTGGTTAGAATTTGAACAATATTCTTTTTTGCCTCAACTCTATCCAATAAATTAAGATTTTGAGAATAAACTAAGGTATCAATATCAGAATATATATTTTGGTTAGACGATTCTACTAATTTAAGTTTATTAACCTTTGTGATTAATTGTTGTAGTAGATTAACACCTTCCTCTAAAAATTCTTTGGCATCACTATTAGATAATCCCTGAGGTGAGCTTAATTGGTCATATAATGAATAAACCTTTGACAAGTCCTTGTCGTTTATTACGTTATTTTTGAATTCTTTTAAAACATTTTTAAACTTTTTTTTGTCTGTATATGTTTCGAGAAGATTCTTTTCTATTTCTGTTTTAAAAGTTCCGAAGGTCATCTTATTTGTTTTTAGATAAATATTATTAATTTAACAACTTATTTAATTCTTTTGACATTTCTCCCAAAGATTCTTGTCCTTGTCCCAGATCTAAAAATGTAGATCCGTCAATCATATTGGTTTCCAATAACATATTTAAGCTGTTCATTCTTGATTCTGGTGTTACTGCCGCTTCAGGAGCTGGTGCTTCTCCTCCTTCAGGTCCCGCTGGTGGAGCTTCTCCTCCTTCAGGTCCCATAGGTGGTAAACCCTCTATTGGTGGCGGAGGTGCTGTTACTTCTCCACCTGCAGCAACTTCTCCTGCTGCCGCAGCTGTTGCTCCTGAGGTATTACCATAAAGTTTGTCGATATTATCAAAAATACCTGTTTTTGTAATTACGGTTGCGGTTGCCTTTAATTCTTCACCAACTGCTCTTTCGATTCTTTGTTGTTGTAGATCAAGTTTAATCTCTTCATCTGAGAATCCAAAGATATGTTTCTTAGCCCAAGTAGACGATGTAGGTTGAATGCCATTTCCAGGGTCAGAAACCAAGTCTTTATATAGAAGAACTTTTTCTTTCCATATATCAACTTTCAATAGATCTGCCTGAGTAGATGGGTTCGTAAGTCCTAATGTGAAATTCGACAATTCGTCTTCAAACCCTAGTAGGAATAAATGTATGATTGCAATTTTATTTAACTCGGCAATCATACTTTTTTGAATACGATTAATTGTACGGGCAAATCTAATATCTTGTAACGCAAGATTTTTACCATCACCAACAACTTCTTCAAATCCTAAGAACGCCTTAGGTACACGAAGAGCCGTTAATAATTTCTTTTGGATGTATTCAATATCCGCAATTTCTGATAAGTTTGTTGCTCCAGGTAAAGTTGTAATTGGGTCAGGAGCGTTAGGGTCACGAACAGGGATAAAATAATCTTGGTCTACCGCCATTTGGTTAAACCTCATATCCACATTACCTGTTTTACTATCAACAATTTGTTCTCTTTTGAATTTGTTCGCAACTCGTTGAACATATGCCTCAACATCATCATCATTCATATTACCAACAAAGACCTTAAACATTCTTCGTTCAGGCGCTCTTGATGTACGATAGATTAACATTGCATCTTCAGAAAGTAATAATTGCTTCCAAATTCTTCTGGCTTTCTCTAACATTGATGTTCCGTATGGAAGTTTTCTATCGTCACCTAGTAACCTAAAGTGAGCAATCTCCCATGATTGGAACTCCATACTCTTATTTTTCCAAGTAAAATGCAGAGCTTTTTTCTGAGAATCTAATTCTTTTGTAATATCAACAGAAATCTTTTGGCTCACGCCAACTTCATGTCTTTCAATTTCAATTGTTGGAAGTTGTTGTACACCTACCACTCCTCTTTCAGGATCTAGTTTTAAATAAACAAAATTGTCCCCGTACTTACAGGTGTTTCTTGTCCACATTGGTAGGTTTGTGTTAATATCCAAAGAATTATTAAACAAATCTGCTAACACGCCTTTTATTCTTTTAGATTCTGAATAAATTTGTAATATAAACCCATCTTCATTTGTTGTTGTCGATTCTTCAGCGTATATATCTAATGCCGCAGAGATTTCAGGAGTATACTCCATACTTTCATAATCATACTGAGCGGATAGTCGTGATGGTTCATAATAGATTGCTTGAGAATATAAGTTATTCTCAACCTTAGCCCATTGATTGGTTAGGTAATAAGTTTGTTGGGCTTGTAACTTTTCTTTTTCGTATTCTTCAATACTTGGAGTGCGTAATAATTCCTTTTTATCAAACTTGAAGGTTGGATAATCCTGATTTAATAGTGAGTTCGGTCCAAATGTTTTCGACAGTCTTTGCCATACCGTCATATCTTGTTCTGCCATAGTACAATTTTACATATTCCTTTGATAATATAAATACTTATCTACTACCAAATAACCACCCATATTGTTTATAATCATTTAAAGTTGCCCCCTGATTCATCGGATTCTGTCTTCCCATTTGTGGAACCATAGGATTAAAAAATTCTGAAGTGTTCTTATTCTCGTTCATCACTGTTGCCCAAGAATTTATCATTGCCTTTGTATGGTTAACAACTTTTTCTAACGATTGGAATGATTTCTCTGCGACATATAACGCCATAGATATTGACATTATACAATCATCGTGATGTCCTTTTTGATGATCTGGTCTCCCACTAATATAGATAAAGGTATTCATTTCATTAAATAATCTACTTGAATAGATTTTAAATCCATGTCTTAATGATTCCTCAAATGAAGATATAATTTGAACTCGTTTATTGTTAAAATTTATACCAGGAATCTTTTCGTTAATTTTTGGATCATATTTCCATTTGTTTGTTGTGTCAACATTATCAACATACATTCCTGAGGCGTATCCCAATTCTTGTAATTTTCTTGCTGTTGCAACTCCCATACCACCAGTTAAGTCCACAACACAATATGCGTTATACATGGTTCCCCACTTATAAGCAATTTCAGCAATCACATCTGGTGGAACTTTACCAACATATTCTAATACTTGTTCCCTATTGTCGAAATCAATAATTTCTATTGATGAAAAATCTTCAGAATCTCCTCTTGACACATCGACGCCCATAACATATTTGTGACCATTCTCAGGTTCTTTAAATATCCATAGACTTCCACCCATCATTTTTGCTTGGGGTGTCACAATGTGGTTTTTGGAGATATTCTGTAATAAATCCGAATCAAATACATTATCACCTGATCCCAAAAAGTTACACTCTAACTCCTGAGCAACCTTTCTTCTATCAAACTTTAATTTTTTTACCATTCCTTCAAACCAAGAAGAACATGGTTTATATCCTTTAGAAATATAATCAGTAACAATGGAGTTATCTCTCTCGTACGCATTACTGATTGATAGGTCAACTACAACATCTTTAGGGTACTCTTCCCGATTTAAAAGGAAATGAACTAAATCTACAGTTTTAACCATATAAAGATCCTTCGTATATCTTGGATCCCTGTACCAGAACATTTCCGATATTTTAAAATCGTTAATGCCTCTTAATGATTGATCATAGATTTCATAATAGATTGGATCATATCCGTTTGGGGTTGATACAACAATAACTTTACCCCCTGTTGAAAGGGATGCCATACAGGCTGCCCAGAAATCACCATCGGCTTCAATATATGCCGCCTCATCAAATATTAGTGTTGTAGGGGTATATCCACGAAGTGCATCTTTTGAGGTTGCAACCGCTTTTACCTCACAATTGTTTGTTAACTTAAAATGTCTTTGTGAATTCTTTTCTTGTGAAAATCCAATGCCAACCCAAGACGGCCATTGTTCTGTAAACCCTCTAATTTTATTTGCCATTTCGACAGCGGTGTCGAGTTTATTGGCAATAATTAGAAATTTTTCTGGCTTATTTTTCTTTGCAAATACTAACCTTTTAGACGCCCACGCGGCTGTCACTGTGGAAACCCCCGCCTGTCTATATTTCAGGGCTATATTCTCATTATATTGGTCGTAGTCCTCAATTAACGATACTTGGTCGGGGAATAAATCTAACGGAACATATCTCTGAACCGTATTATCGTATGTTTGTAAATAAGTACGAAGTGCATAAGGGGTATTCCTCATACACTTCGTCACTTCAATAATTAATTGTTCTTTATTCACTATTTTTTATTTGGGACGATAAATTCCTAAACTACCCAAAAAATCATCAAGACCTTCATCGTCGTCATCATCCTCATTTTCGTCGGAATCAATACCTTCTTCCTCTTTATAATTCTCAAACTCATTTTTTAATCTTTTCGCTTCTTTCATAATCTCTTGAAATTTTGCGGTTGCCTTTTTAACCTTTGATGGGTCTTCAGAAATCGCATTTCCGATTATCTCTAAGAATTCTTGGGCGGGAATTTGGTATAAATTTATGTGTAACCAATTAATAAGCCCTTTGTTTTCCGGATCAAACATTTCATCAGGAAGAGCAAATCTAATTTTTTCCACGATTTCAGGACCAATCCTAAGTTGCATTGGTTCATTTGATAAGACATCAGTCTGTCCCATAACTCTTTGAGCCAATTCAGAATCTTTTGGTAATCCGTGTCTTCCTTTCGCTTCTTCTAATCCCTTAAGGATTTCGTGAGTTAAAATTGGAAAAATTAATCCACTGGCAATAATTTTTGTGTCAGGCTTTTCTTCACCTTCTTCTCCTTCATCGTCATTGTCATCTAATTGAGTAGATCCCGCAACACCTTGTCCTGTTTGACTCATCATCTCAATCATTTGTTCCATTGTAAAATACAAAAAGTCATTGATCGCCATTATTCCCAAATAATCATTATAAAGATTTGGGTCAATTTCGTCTAACCTTGCTTTTACATCTGGTTTTTGAAACAAATAATGTCCTTTTTTTGCAGCTCCTTGAATGATTGCGTTTATAATATTTCTTTTGTGTTTTTCTATCTCAAATTCTTCATCAGGAGTTAGGTCTTCCACATCAACAAAAGGAATATCGATTGATTGTTCCTTTTTTTCATCTTTTTCAGGTTTCATTCTAAAGTTAGAAACATCAATTGGCTCACGATTTAATCTTGCGTCAATTTCGAACCAATTTTCTGGAATCTCTGTCTCTTCAAGAGATGCTTGTTTGGCTAACTCCTCAAGTTCATCTCTATGACGAGATTCGATACTAATAATTCGTGGTACTTTAGCCATCATTTCTCGAAATATCACCGATTGTACTTGTTGTGAACTTAAATCCGCAATTCCTGTTACTTGTCTTAACTTATCGGCAACTTTACTAAATCTGGCGCTAACCAATCTTTCAACATCAGCACTTCCTTTTTTCATTGCAGGATTCTGCGCATATAAATTTTCAGGACTACCGAGTTTTCTTTCTAAACTTGGATCCATTCTCTCAGGAGTTGTCCCGTAATTAATCTGTTCTTTTAATTTTTTTGCCATTACTTTTTTTCTATAAGATTAATAATTAAATCAATAATGTTCTCTTTGGCATTATCAGGAGAAACTGCCTTTGGTGCTGGTTTAATTCCAGGGTTAGGATTAAAACCGGGATGACGAGGTCTTGTGTTTGGTTTAGTTCCAGGTTTAACTGGTGTTCTAACTGGTGTTTTCACAGGAGCTTCTAATTCATTTTCTGTAAGATAATTCATTAAGTCTTTTTTGGTGATACGAGGTTGTAAATTCTTTTCGACGATTTTCATAATTTCGTCTTCAAGAAACAAAGATAATGGATTTTTTCCTTCTTTCAAAGATTGTTTCACATCTTTAACACATCTTTCATACTTGTTATTCTCCTTCGCATTCCATAGATGCCTTTTAGATGTACCAAACTCTCTAGATAATTGTGATGTACATATAGCCCAAGGATTAGATTTTTTTTCTTCATCTAATTCCTCAAACATTCCCATTCCATCGTCATCATTACCAAAACCATCATCTGTTGATGGGCCTACTTGTTCAGGATCTTGGGTTTCTACATCTTTATTTGGGTCATCAGATACTTCAACATCTTCCTCAACTTCTTTTTTTTCTGTCACTGAGACATTAACTCCTTGAGCGTTTAATTCTTTGGCGATTCCGGCGGCATTTGGATTTTTGCTACTTACCATTGTCGTACCCTTACCCGCCACCTGTTCATTAATTAATTTAGAATATAAGATGTTAATTTGTGATTCAGTTAATTTACCAACAGTTTTAGAGGAAAGACCCTTTTCGATTAATTCGTATGCCTTAATATTAGTTTTCATATACAACTTTTTTTTCAAACTCTAAAATCATATCCTTCTCGTAGAGTTTGTCTTTTATTTCTTGTTCGGAAGTTCCAAATCTGAATACCAATCTTTTTTGTGGTTCATCTTCATCTGTCTCCCACGCCAAAGCAATAATATCGTCCATTGCGTCTGCCATACAAAAAAAATCGGAGTTCTGAATCAATTCCAATTTAATATTAGTATTCTTCAAAACTCCAACTCTCTTAATATATTTTAAATCAGGAGAGGTTGGATATCCGCTACAAGGCTTATTTTCCCAGTATCCCCCCCACACATCCAGACTATCTGAGAAAATAAACTCGTAAAGATTGTCCCCTTTATAATTGGGTCCAAGTCCATTTACGTAGATTAAATTACTCATAAAATCAGACCTTCTGGTGATATTTTAACTTGTGATCCTTTATTTTCAAAAACCAAATTTTTCTTGTTAGTTTTACCAACAATTTTTGCTTGAGTATTTTCTTCTAAGAATTTCTGTGCCGCAAGTTCTTGTTCAATAGTTTCAGTTAGTTTAACAACTGCATTCATTTGTTTTCTTGACTCAGAAATTTTCTTTAATGTTTTTTTGGTTTCTCTTTCTTTGTTTTCTAAAATTTCTTGTTTAGTTACTTCAAAATATTTAGAAATAACCTTATCTACTTTAGATTCTCCGAAGATACCATCAAAAATTTTTGTATGATTTTCCTCGTCTTCATCTTCATCGTATGATTCTTCCATTTCACTTTCAGATGGTAATTCTTCTTCTTGGTTATCAGTATCATCTACTTCTTCCTCGTCATCACCACCAAAGTCTTCTTCAGATGCAAAATCTTCTTCTTGATCGTTTTCAAACTTAGTTAAAATATCTTCTTTATCATCTTCGCTAAGAGTTGCCAAATCTAATGCGGATATAACCATATTAATAACATACTTCACATCTTCAGAGGTCATACCTTCTTCATTGTCAAGTACTCTTAATTTTTGTGTAAGTTTTCCTGTTAGTTTTTGGATTGTCTTAAATGTTACTTTTTCTTCTTCTCCACCAAGATTAGAACCGAAATCTGCCTGATCCTCATCATCAGGAGTTTCTTCTGTTGAGTCATCTCCCATATCCTCATCACCTGTAGGTAATTCGTCCTCAGGTGCCGGCGGTAATGCTAAAGCAGGAACTGCAGGTGGTGCCATAGGTGGCATAACTGCCTCAGGTGCATCAGCGACAGGTGCTGGTTTAGGAGTTTTTAATGTGAATTTTTTTTGTTCACCATATAAACTAATCCCTTCGTCGTTTTCGTTTAACCTATTTAATTCTTTGGCTAACAAATTTAGTCTTTTGAGTGCCTGAGAATATGAAGAATAATATTTTCTATTTTTCATAGGCTCGATATAATCAGATTGTGATTCTGCAATCGTTCTCTTGATAATATATCCTTGTCTTTCTTTTATAATTTCATAACCGTTTCCATCAGCTAACCCTATAGAATATTCTGATGTGGCGTTTTCATTTATAACAGAAGGAATTACCTCATTAAAACGAGCAATTTCCATAATTCTTTTAATCTTATCTTGGCCTGTTAATTTTTCACTGCCAATTGGTTTTAAATTTCCCATATTACTTAATTATTATTTTTAATAGTTTAATCCGTTAAATCCGCCAATGGTTACGGCGTTTAATTGTACCACAGTAGATAATCCATCATTAGTTGTCCAAATAGGATGAGGGACTGGTCCAAAAGAAGGTTGCCATGGAGTATATCCTGCGCCACCTTCCATTTCACTGGTATACTCGTACTGTGTATTAGCTGAATATTGTGCCATATTTTTATTATTTTATTATAAATATACGATTATGCCTAATAATTAGACCTTCAAACTATCAACACGATAAATAAACTACAATTATAGTGTTTCTTCTATCTGTTGTTCTATGGATAATTCCTTATCTAAAGACTTATTCGCGGAATCAAATAGTTTTTCAATGTGTCCTGATCTTCGTAAGAATTTGAAAACCAAATTTTCATATGATAGTTCACCCTCTTTTTCCAACCCCGATTTTCGATAATCTTTTAACTTTTCTTTAATTGTGTTTAAAGGTTCTGGTCCATCTTCATCTTGAGATTCAATTGTTTTATCTATTTTTTCAACCCAATGTTCTATTTTCTTTTTTAATACTTCTTTGTCTATTTCAGACTTAGCTTTCTTTGGCTTATTATCCCAACTATTATTCATTACAGAATAAACGCCAGAACTATAATGTACCTCTTTAGAATCTTGAGCATAAAGTTCAACATCATATCCAAATATTTTGATATCATGTTTATCATTAAAAACTTGTTTCTTTAGATTAAACAATTCTTTATATAAATCAGCATCACCTTCATACTGGCTCATATCCACAACTATGTGAAGATCAAAGTCAGAAAATTCAGACCAATTGTAATTTGCCAAAGATCCTGTTAGAACAACATCCTCAACAAAAACATTTTCACCCAAATATTCGATAAACTCATCGGCAATTTTTTCTAATCCCTTTCTAACTTTAGGAATCATAGTTGCATTGTCAATATCGTCAGGATGTTCCCAAACTTTAGGGTTTAAAGTTTCTCTTAAAGAAAAACTATCGAATATTTGTTTATAGTCGCTCATTCAATATAAATACTAAACTTTTTTATACTTGTATTTTTTTGATATATCCGAAGTAAAATATTTTCCTTGTGACTCTGACATTCTAAATTTTGTATAAATTTGGTGAGGAACCTCCTCGTATTCATACTTGGCACCATTGTTAAATTCTACTTCCAATAATTTTGTCTCGGTATCATAAACCGTTCTTTTGATATTAGATGATTTTATCTCATTTAATATTTTTGATCCTTTAATTTCTTCTCTTACTATTCCCATGTTTTAATGGTGTTAAATTATCTATATTTTTAAGTAATGTTGTTAGATACTCATCAAATTCGTCTACGCTAACATCAATCCCAAAATTAACCATCTCATTATATAATTGTCTTTTGGTGTTATGAAATTGATCCATTAATGCATAGAGTTCAGTGGGATAATGAGGAGGGCGTTCTAAATCCTTATCAGACCATCCTAATTTCTGAAAAAGTAGTCTCATTTCCAGATAGATTTCCGATAATTTGTTCTTTAAGAACCTATCCTCCAAATATTTTTGATATAGTTTCATACATTATAAATACTTATTAATATGAAAGATTTAGAGACATTCATAAATTACGGAAACTACGATAGTAGTAAAATAAAGGAAATCTTATTATCAAGTAATTTAGATTGGGATGAATTCACATTAAGACAAGTTATCTTTCCTCCTCACAGGGAAACAAAAACAATTCCTATTTTATTTAATCCAGATTTTGATTCTAACATTCCTACTCCGTCCAAAAACTATCATTTATTCGAAGAAGAGATTAAAAAATTAGAATCTCACTTCTCAACCCTATTCAACGAAGAAGGGAACATACTACGAGCAATCTTAGTTTTATTACCTGCAGGGAAAAAAATACCAACCCACATTGACAAAGGAAACTCATTAACTAAGGTAAAACGATGTCATCTAAGCATATACACAAACGATGATTGTTTATTTACAGTTGGAGAAGAAACAAGAAATTTCCAAGAAGGAACTTTATGGCAAATAAACAACATTACTTGGCATTCTGTCTCTAATAACGGAGATACTGATAGAGTACATTTAATTGCTGACTGGAACAAGAAAAATAATGAATGATAAAAATAACCCATATTTCCGATACTCACGGATTTCATAATAAAGTTTATTTAAGTGGTGGCGATATACTAGTTCATTCAGGTGATATCTTTGATTATAACAATCTAATACCAAATGAAGAGATAATTGAATGGATCAACAATTCTCCTTACGAATACAAGTTAATAGTACCAGGTAATCACGATAAAAATCTTTCAACAATCTCTCTCCCCGAAAAAGTGATTGTCTTGGATAATAAGACAACTGAACTATTTGGAATAAAATTTTATGGGATAAGTGCTTGTCTAATAGAAAAAAATTCAAAAAATACATTTACTCAAACCACAGATAATGAGATTAAAAATCAATTATTAGATTTTTATCCAGATATCTTAATAACACATGGTCCACCTAAGGGAATTTTTGATAATAAAAATGGTGGGAGTATTGGTTCGGTTAGTTTATTAAACTATGTCATTGAGAAAAAACCAAAATATCATTTTTTTGGACATGCTCATCATTGGAAAGGGGTACATAGTAATGGTGATACGATTTTCTGTAATAGTTCCGTTACATATAATGTTCGTCAAGGAATTGTTACTGGTAATTCCTTAGATATTTTTTATTAAAAACCCCCGACATAATGCCGAGGGTTCTCAATTCCTGAATTAACAATTATTGTAAAATATTAATTCGTTTCTTTTCTTGTTTCTTAAAGTTGGGAACAAATACTGTCAATAACCCATCTTCAATTGTTGCTTCAATAGATGAAGAGTCATAACCATCACCAATTGTAAATTGTCGTGAAATAGTTCTTGTTTTATCCTCGCCATTTAATTTGTAGGTTCTTTTTCCTTCAATAAGGATTGCACCATTTTCAAGGTCAACCTTTAAGTTAGATTTATTGAATCCTGGAGCCTCGAAGAAAAGGTATGCGCCATCTTTGGTGTTATTAACTTCATAGTTTTCTTCTTCATTGTTTTTTTTACTTACAGATTGTCTGTAGGTAATAATTGGTTCCATGCCAAATGCTCTGTTAAAAATGTTAGTGAAATCTGAATTGTAATACATTGTTTTAAGTTTTTAATTTTAAGTTTATTATTTATATTTGTAATGGTAAAGACAATTTGGATGCCATTTGTTATTTTATGTCAGAATGTACCTTATCACACTCAATGTATATGACATTTTGTCAGGTAAAAAAAAATAATCCGACAATTTGTCAATTTATTTGGAAATGTCCAAAATTTGATACACCTTTGTAAAAATTAGAAAGATATGAAAGACTTAATGGATGACGACGACAAAATGATGAACAAAAAAACCGCTCAGTCTACAGACAGCAATACTCCTGTTCTAGACAATTTTAGTAGGGATTTAAATAAACTTGCCGAGCAAGGTAAATTAGATCCAGTAATTGGTAGGGACAGAGAAATCCTTCGAATTGCGCAGATTCTTTCCCGAAGAAAGAAAAACAATCCAATTATTATTGGTGAACCTGGTTGTGGTAAAACCGCAATCGTTGAGGGATTGGCAATAAAGATTGTTAACGGAGATTGTCCAAGAAATTTGGTAGATAAACGAATCTTAAATCTTGATTTAACTTCAGTTGTTGCCGGAACAAAATATCGTGGACAATTTGAAGAACGAATGAAGGTCATTATTGAAGAACTTCAGGCAAACCCTAATATTGTGGTCTTTATTGATGAAGTTCACACATTGGTAGGTTCTGGTAACTCTTCAGGAGCAATGGACGGATCTAACATCTTCAAACCAGCTCTTTCTCGTGGTGATATCCAAATCATTGGGGCAACCACTTTGGATGAGTTCCGTAAGAACATTGAAAAGGATGGCGCATTGGAAAGAAGATTCCAAAAAATTATTGTTGACCCATCTTCAATTGCAGAGACAATTGAGATTCTTAAAAATGTCCGAGATAAATATGAAACTTACCATAAGGTGACTTATTCTGATGAAGTTATTGAAGCTTGTGTAAAACTTGCGGATCGTTACATCACAGATAGAGAATTTCCCGATAAAGCGTTTGATATCTTGGATGAAGTTGGAGCTCGGATGCAAACTGAATTAAAAGTTCCAGAATCTATCGAAGAACTTAAAAGAAAAGCATCGGATATTCGTCAACAAAAGATTGATGTTGTTAAAAAACAAAATTATGAACAAGCGGCACAGTTAAGAGACAAGGAAAAGAAACTTCTTGACAAACTTGATAATGAAAAGAAAAAGTTTGAAGAAGAAATGGAACAAAAGAAACAAAAAATTTCTTTAACCGATGTTTATGATGTTGTTTCAATTATGACAAAAATCCCTGTGAATAAAATGAGTTTGGATGATACCAAAGCATTGATGAACTTGGATAAACACATTATGGGTAAAGTTATTGGACAAGACGCCGCTGTTGTTAAGATCGCAAAATCTATCAAACGTAATCGTCTTGGAATTAAAGACCCAAATCGTCCAATTGGTTCATTTGTTTTCTTGGGATCAACAGGTGTTGGTAAAACTCACTTGGCAAAACAACTTGCAAAGGAAATGTTTGGAAGTGAAGATTCGCTAATCCGTGTGGATATGAGTGAATATCAAGAAAAACATAATATCTCAAAAATGATCGGGACAACCGCAGGATTTATTGGGTACGATGATGGAGGACACTTAACTGAAATGGTAAAAAACAAACCATATTCTGTAATTTTATTTGATGAAGTGGAAAAGGCGCATAAAGAGGTGTTTAATATTTTCCTTCAAATTCTTGATGATGGATTTATCACTGATGGACAAGGAAGAAAAATTAACTTCAAAAATACTTTAATCATTTTTACTTCAAATTTAGGGGTTAAGAAACTTCAAGATTTTGGAAATGGTATTGGATTCTCAAGTAGTCCTTATGGTGGTGAAGAGGCGAAGAAACAATTGTTAATGAAGGAAATGAAAAAGTTCTTCTCTCCTGAGTTTATCAATCGTATTGATGATACAATCGTATTTAATTCATTAAATGAAGAAGATATTAAGAAAATCGCAGATATTGAACTTAAGAAATTAACAGATCGGTTATTTGACCTGAAATACAAAATAACTTATGATGAATCTCTTGTGGATTATTTGGCAAAAGTAGGATACGATGAACTATACGGAGCAAGACCTCTTAAACGAGCAATCCAAGACAAGGTTGAGGATTTAATTTCTGAGGAAGTCCTATCAGGTAAAATGATTGAAGGAAAATCTTACCACATTAAAGTAGAAGATGAAAAAGTAATAGTAACAAAAAAGGGACGTTAAGTCCCTTTTTTTTTGTTAAGAATAAAATCTTCGTTGTGATTCTCGTGATACCATTTTCTTATAATGTAATTTGTGACCAAGATCTTTAATCATCTTTCGACCCATCTCAATACCATTCTCCACATCCTCAACAACAACATACTCTTCTCGTGTGTGGTAATTGTAATATCCAATTGAGAAGTTAATACAGGAAAAATCAAATTTTCCTCTTAACTGGTAAACATCTGTATACGGGTGAACCATATACTGCATTCTGTTATTGTCCATTCCTTCAGTCAGAATCTTATCACAGGTTCCAAAAAACTCTGAATCCCTGTCGAACAATACTTGTCCAAAACATTTTTCTGTAATCATCCAATTCTCAGGGGCATCAAACTGAATTCCATATCCAACATTACTAAAGAATGTTTCATCGGCGTTTTTTGAACCGTGACATCCTGTTTCTTCAGACACAAAAAATGCCGCTTTTAAATAAGGAAGTTCTTTTAATAAAGTTAGACAAGCAAAAACGCCACATTTATCATCTCCACCAATTCCAGTTGGAATGTTAAAATCTGTATATGCTTTTAGGGATAATTTAATTTCTCCTTGAGCGTTCGGTAAACTTTCTTCTCTTACATTTATGGTATCCAAAACATGGACAGTATCAGTATGTGAGATTACGCAAGGGAAATAAAAATTTTCGGGTAGATCTTTTGACTCTTGTTTTGTTGCATAGACATTTCCGTGTCGGTCTAAAGAATAGTCAATTTGATTTTCGGTAAGCCATTTCTCCAAAAACTCAATCATAAATCCTTCTTTATATGTTTGAGTTGGAATGCTTAAAACTTCTTTTAATAATTCTAAATTTTCTTTCATGGGTTAAAGGTAATAAAAAAATTACACTTCTCCAAGATCAAATAGTTGTGGGTGATAAAGTAAATTATAAAAATTCTTTTCAGATAGTGATACAGTTTTAAATTGGTGTCCATCACCAACTCTGTTCTTCCGATTATGGAGTTCTATTTTTATTTTCATACCATCCATAATAAATTCATCAATCTTAAATAACACCTCTGAATCTTTTGGTAAGTCATACCAAACTCCAGGTTTATATTTCTTTGTTATTCTTGATCTAAACTCCATAAATTCTTCTAACGAAAACCCATTCTCCTCAGCCTGAGATTCAATTATTTCCAAAATAGCGTCCAATTGTTTTTCAACTTCTTGATTAAATGATAAATGATCAAAGTTCTCATCATTATGAAATTGGTATCTATCTTCCATCCACCCTCCAAGATTAAGACTGCTTTCCTCAACTATTTTACTAAACAAAGACTTTGCGTCTATATTGGTTATTCCAAATCTAGCCGCCCAACCTAATATATTTCCAGGAGTTGTTGCAACCTCATCAAAATCTCTCCACATAGTAAATCCCATCCGTTTTAATGCAGATGTTATCTCCTTTTCGACCTCTTCTTTTGCCGTAGTATTTAGTTCGTTTTCTGTATGGATGTAATAATCTTGTAAAATATACTCAATTTGACGATTAAACAAATCAAATAGAGTGTTTGATAATTTTCTCGTATAATCATAATTTGCCAAATCAAAATATTCACCTGAAAGAACAATCTCGGCAATTTGTTTTAACTTCTCCTTATTACTTTCGTCATTACATAATTGATTTAAAAGATATCCGTCTTTGAAACTCTCTTCTATCGCATACGGATCATCAAACTCATATCCACCCCCGAATAGTACTCTAACAAACCACGTATCGTCTTCATCCAATCCCAAAGCCTCAAAGAATTTGTCATCATCTTCAAAATCCAAAACAATGGTACTTAATCCCAATGGATCTTTCTCGATTATTCTAAGAATAGAATCATCTAATGATTCCAATTGATTAGCTCTTAATTGTCCCCGAGTAAATAATCTTACCGCCTTAATAAAATCATCGTCATCGCCCGTTAACTTATTAATTAACTCTTTTTGGTCAGGCCATTTTTCTTTCAACTCTTTAATTGTCATTTTACCTCCCTCAAAATAATAGGCTTCCCAATCTGAATTACGAGGTTTAAATAACACATTCTTACCACCATCCTTCTTATCTATGAAAAAATATAGGTCATCGCCCAAATCCATAAAATAATCATATCGGTTACACCATTTTGTATTGGCGGCATAATAGCAAGAAGAATCCTTATCCAATGGTTTTACAACCAATTCACTAGAATCCTCAAAAATCTTTTCTACATTTAATTCTTCTGCCATTATTTCTACTTTTGGAAATTAAAAATTAACTAATTCATTTATAAATACTAAAACAACCTATATTATTTCAATATGAAAACAATTATTGAATCAATTACCGAGATTAAGAACTTTGACTTCAAAAACGCAACACAAAAAGAAATCGAAGAAGCGCTACCAACTTTTGGGATGAATGATGAACAAACATTCGAAATGCCAAAAGAATTTGATCAGTACATGGGCTGGGGAGTCAAATTTTGGCAATACCCAAACCAATTTAGCAAACTCTTATACTTCCTAAAAAATAAAGATATTAGCTCTTACTTGGAGATTGGATGTAGATGGGGTGGAACATTCATTATAATGAATGAATTATTAAGAAGATATAACCCACATTTGGAAGCATTCGCCAACGACTTTATTGCCCCATCAGATATTTTACACACATATCAAAATAGTTTCGAGGGAAATAAATTCACTTATCTCCAAATGGAATCAAATGGTCCATACTTCTTCTATAGTTTAGGACAAGATATTAGTCGACCTAAACCACAAGTAGATCTGGTATTTGTCGACGGAAATCATCTATATTGGGGGATAAAAGAAGACTACCACCGAGCATTATCATTGGGAGCAAAATACATTATTTTCCATGATATTGCAAGTCAGTCCTGTCCTACCGCAAAATGGTCTTGGAATGAGATCAAAAAAAATCATAAAAAAGTTTATGAATATACCGACCAATATGATTCAGTTAAAGGATCTTATCTGGGAATTGGTATTGTTGAGGTGACAAAAGAAGATCTTATTTTTCCGTTCTTTAGAGAATATTATCGGGACTTGTTTGGAGAATAACATATTTATGACTACCTTTGTAGTGTTCATTGAAAATATGGGGGTGACAAGTATTGATTCACGTTAGTGTGGATAGGAGGCACGTCAGAGCTGAAATAACTCTGTAAAAACTGGTTCACAAGTTCAAATGGCAATACCTTTGCTAAGCTTTCAGCTCTTGGTTTAACAAGAGAAGAAGCTGTTGTTGCTGCGTAATCGTAGAGAACAACGTTGGGTCGGGGAACATATAACCTAGAAACAGAAGTTCTTAAAGTGTGATACCACTTAGAGTGTCAAAGGTCTCGTTTAGAGAGCTACCTTAATAAAAGTGAACTCTACACAGTTATTGGTTACGATGTCAAAATAGGAACCATTTATTTGTCAGTTGAGAACTAACTGAATAAACGTGTAGTCTTTTATTTTTACAGCGGAGAAGACGGCGATGCGAATTCGCCCACCTCCACCATCAGAAAAAGAGGTCATTTAAATGATCTCTTTTTTTGTTTTTATCAAAAATATTCTTTATACTTAAATTAAAAATAGAGATATGGTATCCGAATGTAGTGTATGTAGTAATTGTTGTTGGGGAATTGAAGACAATCATGGAAGTTGTTGTTCAGTAAAAGATAGGGACTGGATTATTGGTGCTCATACTGATAGTCATGAATTCGTAGAGTCGTTATCAAATAAATTTGGTAGACGAATAAAACACGAAGATATTTTCTATACTTTTGAAGAGGGATCAAAAATTTTTCCAAATAAACCATCGTGGCAGAATCCAAATAATTATCCCTGTCTAAAAATTGATTTAAAGAATCCAAAACTCCCTTGTATATTTTATAATACAACAGTCAGAGCGTGTACCGTGTATGAGATAAGACCCACCACTTGTAAAACATATTTATGTGATTATTTGTTAGAAGACTAACTCCATTTCAAATGTAAAAATATTTATTAAAATACCCCTTATCTTCGGATGGGGGTTTTTAGTGAATAAACTTATTATTTCTTGAAAACATTTATAAAATGAAGTCGAAAAGAAAATTCACAGTAAATGCAGAACAAAAGTCAATCCGCACTTGGACTTATTCTGTCGAGGCTATTTCTAAAAAGGAAGCCATAGATATGGTGATAAATGGTGAGGTAGATAAAAATGACGATGAAGAAACCTACGAGATTGGTGATATACGATATGCTGGATTTGTGGATGATGAAGAATAGTTTTATAATTTAGATATATTTATCTGTATGAAATTTATGCCCATTTTAATATCTGAGGGAAGAAAAGAAGACCTTACAAAAAAATATGAGAAAAAACTTGATCCTTCCCATCTCAACCAAATTTTGGATGATCAGTTTATTATTGGTACTAATTACAAGTATGCCGACTTCTTATTAAGAAATATTGAGAATAATGACATTGAAGAAGAACTTGATGAAGATCTTAAAATTCTAAAAAAATTTCATAATATCTCAAAAAACTTAGAGAAAAAAGATATTAACCAATATGACACCTTAGGTGAGTTATACACTGCTGTTACAAAATACAAATCTAAAACACAAGAACGAATTACAGAGAATGGCGCCAAAAAAATATATGAAGATGACAACATATTAGTTGTCAGTCCAAAAACACATGAATCATCCTGTAAATACGGGGCAGGAACAAGATGGTGTACTACTACTCCTTCAGACACACATTTCAAGAGTTATACCTCAGGAAATCAAGCATTATATTACATCATCTTTAAAAATATTGATAAATCCAATAAGTTCTATAAGATTGCGATACATAAAACACCTAATGTTGAAACTTGGTTTGATTCAACTGACCAACCAATGTCCGCAAGAGAAAAAGAAGGATTTGAAGTTCATGTTCACAAATTATTAGATAAAATCAATCAGGATTATGCAGAAATATATTAGGAACAAGATAATATATTAACTCAAATATTTAATCCAAGTTTCACCAGACAATATACTTCTGATGTCGTACCATACGATAGAGTCGCCATTGGATTTAAATACCCATATGTTGATTTGGAATCAAAACATATTAATTTAACAATGGACATTATGGTTGACAACAAACTATGGGACGCATATCTTTTACCCATTGTTTTTAAATATGATCGACCAATGACATATTTTTTTAACATAAGTTTTGACGCATCAGATATGGTTGATCCTTCTGTTGACTTAAAACTTGATAGTCGTAATCTAAAATTTATGAGTTTATTCGAAAATGAGGATCCTGAGAATGCTTTTTCTATATTTACTTGGAAAATTAAAGAATTTGTTGAGGATCAAATGAAACGAAATGGCGAATTTATGAAGGAGTTCACAGGAAAAAAAGTTTGGTTCCCTAATCGTATGGGTTATGGATACACCTTTAAAGAAAATAAAGGACTAATTAAAAAATTGGTTGATTATTTGGATCAAGGAAATAAAGGAACAAAAGTGGATTTCCTAACAAAGATCGGAGTATTAGACAAGAAAGAATTTGATGGTAAACCATATTATTCCCACCACGGCAAAAACGAATGGGCGAAATCAACTTTTTTTAGAGGTCAACTTAGTGGGTTTTTCAACTCAGCAAGATTAGCTGGAATTTTGGATTACGACAAAGAAGGAAATACTTTCTATTTACAGAAAGGTCCTAATTTTGAAGATTTCAAAAAAGGAGAACTTCATTCGGTCTAATTTCTTTTAGATAATCTTCGATAATAGATATATAGACCAAAAAAGAATCCCGCAATACAATACAACACGAAGTTCGCCTTCCATAAACTTCCTGTCAGTAGTATTAGAGAATATTGAACTGCATCGAATCCGAAGGGATTGAAAAATAGAGCCAACATAAGAAATAGTTGGGAAAGATTGTCTTGATAATTTCGTTTTAATTTTACTATATGGTTCGCCATCTTTCATACAAAGGAATTTAATTTTTATTGTTGGATATCTTTGTTTCTCTCGAATAAATACACTATATTTGTAGAATATAATCATCATTTAAAAAATAAAAATATGAATACGGTATTCACAATCTTAGCAACCCTTAACCTAATTTTAATTTTACAATTATCATACTATTATTCGAACTTAAATCGGAAAAAATTACCATCAGTAGACAAATACGTCTTTAGCACTTATAATCTTATTGGTATAATTAATTCGATGATTGTTACATTTGACATCACATTATTAGTTGTGATTATATTTTATTTAACTTCTAATTTATAATTAACTTTCCTTGAAACGATGTGGCGAAAACTAATGAAGCTAACTGCAGTAGCGGACGGAAGTGCACTCTTAGGATAAATTCCCATTAGTCCCTGGCCACATCTTTTTAACTTTAAATCCAATAAAATCCATATATGTGTAAATTAATAAAAAATCCAACATTATTCGTTGATATTGATGGTACTTTAGTAAAGTATCGAAAATTCAGTGAAATTGAAACATCTGAAGCAGAGCCAATACAAGATGTAGTAGATTATATTAATAATCATTACGACTCAGGATCCGTCATAATTATTACCACCGCCCGTCCTGAAAAATACAAACAGCTCACAATAGATGAGTTAAATAAAGTTGGTGTAAAATTTAATAAACTGATTACCGATTGTGGTAGAGGCACCAGAGTAATTTTAAATGATCTGGATCCAAGTAATCCCGGAATTCGAAGAGCTGTGGGTATTAATCTAGTCAGAAATGAAGGATTAAAAAATATTGAAATTCCTGACGATATATTACCTTACGATTCAGAATGATTTTTGTTAAGACCGATTAGAGATAATCGGTTTTTTTGTGCCGTTTGTGGTATTTATTATATTATGAGCAAAGAAATCGAAAAAGTATTATCTCTCTATGAAGAAATTCTTAGTAATAAGAGATCCCTTATCAACGAGGCAGATATTGCAGGTGTTGATGAATTAGTGTATAATCCAGTTACAGGACCTAATGGTGATTTAGGATATGGATATGATAATGGTATGAAGGTTCAAGGAATTAATTGGGAAGGTCATGACAATCATTTACATGTGGGATTCTCAAATAGAGATGTTGCAATGAAAGTTATAGACCAAGCTGACTCTATGGGACTTGGAACAAGTGAAAATCCTTACGCCAAAAAAGATCCTAACGGTAAAGTTGATCCAGTTCATGCAGCAAATAGTTTACATTATAAGACTTTTGAGGGAACTCCTCCTGTTGGCGCTGCTGTAGATATTACAGGGGATAAGAACAAAATTTTAGAACTTATAAAATGGGTTGAATCAAATTTTGCCAATGGAGGTGTTACTTATGCTCAAACACCAACTAATAACTCTACAGATACTGAAAAAACTGACGCATCCACAGACACAACAAACGTCCAAAAAGCAATTAACACTGTTGCAAATTTAGTTACAAATCTAGATGATCCTTCCAGTGTTAAAAGGTTAAAGGCAAATCCTTTCACAGAACAATTACAAAAACATAAAAGAACGATTAATGAAGGATCCATTTATGGAGAAAATGCTTATGAGTATTTTGGTAAAATAAAGATCCCTGCATTAAAAGGACAAGAAATTATTTCCCCAATTAATGGGACAATAATTAAAGATAATTATTTTAATGGATGTAATGGAGTTGCAATTGAAAATGACGATGACGGAGCTATATTCCAATATTGCGGTATTGATAATCCCATAAGGATAGGTAACGAAGTCAAAGCTAATCAAAAAATTGGAACTACTGACAAGGAAGTTACAATAACTTACTACGATAACGATTGGAACCAAATAAATATTCCTTCAAATAATACAAATATTCCAAGAAAAAAGACAAAAAAAGATGATGATGAGGATGACTCTGAGAATCTATATTCTGGAGCAACTTATACTGATCCAATTATGGCGGCAGCAATGCTTTCACCTGTCTTCTTATATAAGTATCTTAAAAGAAAAATGGGGGGGAAAAAGAAAAAAGATGATCTAACACTTTCAGGGTCAACATCTAATACTCCGTCATTTTTAGAATCAAAATCGGATAGAAATCAGAGAAGGATTCAAGAAAATATAACAAGAATTAAAAAATTATTATAATAAAAAAACCCATCGAATAGATGGGTTTTTTTATTTAAATTGTTTCAAACAATTCTGATAGAGGTTTTCTAACCTTTTTATAATTTTGGTAATCATCTGTCTCATCTCGTTTACCAATTGTACAAATAACCACCGATTTTAAGTCTTGTAATCCCAAAATTTCATCATACGCATTTGAGTCAAATCCTTCCATTGGACAAGAGTCAACTCCCAACACTGATAATGAAGATAGTAAATTACCTAAAGACAAATAAATTTGTTTTTCAATCCAAATTCCTTTTTGTTCATCCGTTTTAGAGGTAATTGAGTATTTCATCATTCCTTCATAATCTGCGATCATTTCTTTTGTAACTCCTCTGGTGTTGACAATATTGTCCACAAATTCATCAACCTCAGATGTTTCTAAATTTTTAACTCTGGCAAAAACTAATACCGCACTTGAGTCAGTAATTTGAGTTTGATCATATGATACTTTTCTCAAGTTTTCACGAACTTTAGGATCTTTCACGATGAAAATTTTATATGGTTGTAATCCATATGATGATGCCGATAGTTGGATAACCGATTTAATGTTCTCTAATTCTAAATCAGATAATTCATAATTCTTATCGAATTTTTTTGTTGCGTAACGCCAATTAAGTTTTTCTAAGATGTTCATACTGTTTTTATTTAATAATTTATTTTGTTAATAACCACGAAGAAGACTGAATTTTTTCTCCTAATCCGTCAACCATTGTAATATTGTTTTCTTCACAAATTTTTGATTCTGGAATCTCAGTAGAGAACCTGTCACCCCCCTTTGCAAAGATATTTGGGCTTAGATATTTTAAACTTTTACAAACCGTAAGGTCTTCATCAATGGAAAGAAAGACCTCATCAACACACTTTAAAGAACTAACAATAAACATTCTTTCTTCTTGATCCATAAATTCTTTTGACCCTTTTAATTTTCTTTGGTTATCACTATTCACAATAACCACTAAATAATCTCCCAACTTCTTTGCATGTTCCAAATATTCAACATGTCCTTTATGAAGTGGATTAAAATAACCTGATGCGGCAACTTTTTTCATAATCTATTATATAAATTAAAATCGTTTTGATAAAGTAGATCAATTAATTTGATTGATTCTTCTGAGAATATTTCTTTTGTTGTCTTTTTATTCTCATTAACATTATGATACCCTAATGGTTTATTAGTAACCCCTAAAAATTCTGTTAAGTTAAACATATCTTTAGATATATCGTCTAACTTAAAATAATTTACATTTGCGTTTATGTCATTCCACTTTGATTGTTCAATAAAATATCTACTTCCACCAAAGTTAATCTTTTTTTCTATCTTTTTGTAGACAAAATTTGGATTATCATACATACAGGAGATAAAATCTTCACTATGTAGGCAATTCTGATAGAAAGGGATAAAATCATTAATTGGCATTCCAACAATACTAAATGATTGTGGGATAAGTCTCATAAAATGATGATAAGCAGAAACAAATCGTTCATAAGGGTCTCTAACAATTTGAATTACCTTAAACTCTTCATAATTATCAATCTTGAAACATTCAATAAGTTCTGATAAAAATAGATGTGTCGCTGGTTTGTAATATTTCTCGTCAAAATTATCAAATTTAATTGGCGAAAGATCTAGCCACGTTCTAAAAGAAGTGGAGGCTGTTTTTGGCGGAAGTAATACAATTAATTTATTCTCTAAACTTACCATTAATTATTTTTTATATTACAAAAAAAATCCCCCCGACTTTTAATCAGAGGGATTTAATATTAAATCTCTTCTTTATTAAAAGTAAGTTTGTTCAAAGTATAATACTTGGAACTTATCTTTACTGTCAATCAAACTCAATGCGTTGATTAAATCACTATATTCAACCACCGCTTCTTTTTGAATTTTTCTAAATTCAGTTAATGTATCAAATGTTGTAATGTCATCAGAGAATACTGTTTGTGAGTCTCTATCGTAAGCCCTCATTAAACCTAACTCCATTTCATAAGCTCCGTTAATGATTTCTTCCAGACTATTAAAAGTATGACTAATCTTTGCCGTTGGAATTTCAGGAATAATATTGAAATCGGTCATATACTTCTGTAATATTCCAGCATGTTCCAATTCACTACTTGCTTCATTTTCAAAGAAAACAGTTGCTTTTTTGTAGTTCGTATCTGCACACCAGTTAGTTGCTGCTCTGTAATAATAATGTGCGGTATATTCGTCTTTAAGTCTATCTGTTAAAATTTTAACTGTCTTATCAGATAATGCATATAATTTAGGTGACTTAGTAGAACCAAGTTTGTTTTCCTCTTCATTCAAGTGCATCGCTTTGAACAATTGTTGTTTTGTTAATGTTAACTTTTCCATGCTAATAAATAGTCTCCATATATGAAAAATATTTGTGTGTAAGGATGTTGCCAACCCGTATTTTTTATGTTAGTAGCCCTATAGCGACTCGAACGCTAACGAAATCCTTAGAAGGGACTGATGCTATCCATTACATCATAGGGCCTTAGTGAAGGGTGTGTGGGATTTAAACCCACGATCTCTACCGTAGGGGTAGTATGATAATCACTTCACCAACACCCCTAAATTTAATCTAAAATATCTTGGTTTTGTTTTAACACCCTTTTAACATGAAGGACATATCCTTTATCTTGAGAATAAACTTTACCAAGAAGAGCAAAATATTGTTTTTCCGTTTTTACCTTATGTTTTTCAATCATATAATTTTGCCAAAGAAGGTAATCGTAAATACTACTTCCCCACAACTCATATTTGGCATATCCTGCTTTAGTTTTTCCTTTTGCCAGAGTTTCTCGTTTAAGTGGAAGTCTCATTCCAAATAGATTATTGTAGGACTTGAATAATTTTGAACTAAAATTTCCTGTTTCCAACAATGCTTGAGAAAAAACAATGTTAGGAAATTTAATTCCGTGTTTATTTATTTCTTGATATAATACGATACGACTAAAATCAAAATCATCATGACTTAACCTTATCTCATTTTTTGTTTGAGTTCTGAGTGTTAGAATAGAACTAAAAAACAAAAAGAGAATTAAAAATCCAGTTTTAACTTTCATATTTCTTTTTTATATGTTTATGAGGTCGAGTTTTTTTACTTTCTCTTACCCCAAGAATGTCCAACTCTGTATAAGATTAAGTCGGACATTCTGATTAGATAAATATTTACGGAAACCCAAACGACCCCGTTTTCGTCTTAGATGTGGTCAGAGTAATCTTTAATATTTGTTAAATCTGGGTTAATAAGGTATTCTGGGATTTCTGGACGGATATTATATGTCCACCACTCTGATCCATCATATTCACCCCGATCACACCAACGACCATCTTCTAACCATATTAATCCGTACAATTCCTGTAATCCCCATCCTGCGTTATAGTTAAAGTCTAAACTATCCATGAACTTGTCCCATTGTTCTTGTGTATATCCTACAGGTAATGAAGATAACTTAGTTTGTTCTTTTAATTCGTCTGAGGCATAATACACACGTTCATGTTTAATCTCAGCGCATTTAACTTTTGATTTACCTCTCAATAAATCTAATAACTCTTTTTTTGCGTTTGTTAACATAATTTTTATAGTTTGTTTTCTTTTAATTTATATTTTGCGATTAATAGTCCACGCATCATATCATCATCTAATGTATATGTTAAATCCCAATCTGGAATGTAGTAGCGTACGTTATATCTTTCAATTATAGAATGTCTTCGGAGTTTTGTCTTAACATACTCTTCAGTTTCATTTTCTTGTATCTCAACACAATATTGTGATATGAAATTTTCAATTAATTCTATTACGTTATTTACCATAATTGTTTAAATTTATTTCATCTTCTTTTATATAAACAAAATCCCATAAAGGATCAATTAGTGCTTTAAAATATTCTTCTTTACTCGGTAAAATAATACTAAAATTAACAATAAGATTTTTTGCCCCTTTTAATTGGTCAATCGTATTACAAGAATTAATCACTTCTTTAATCCACACAAAAACATCTCCATTGGTATTACTATCTGCTGCCATAATTCATAATATTTAATCACAAAAATAACATAAAATTTTGACTTTACAAACACTTTTAAGATATTTATAGATATGAAGACAAAAAATATTTCGTGTCTTTTGGGAATTATGAGAACATAGTGGAATTGAAACTTGGAAAACTTCGAACCATGAACATTTACTAAATAATTAGTATTAAAGGATGGGGGGTCAATTTTGGCCCCCTTTTTTTGTCCAATATTTTATGATAAAAAAAAATCATTTGTTTATTAAAAATTTATGTTAGATTTATAGATATAAACTTAATCCAAAATAATAAAATGGAAGAAAATCTATTAAACACAGAACAAACAAATGACGCTCAAGATCAGATTGATTTGGCAAACGCGTCTTTAATCTTTGCTAAAGCGTTGGGATTAATCTTAAAAGATAATGAAGGTATTGTTGTCGACATCTCGGAAAACGTAGATTTAGGTGAAGATGTAAAGAAAGTAATTATTTTTAAAAGTGTTAACCAAGTTCACATATATAAATGTGATGAAGATTATGAAGAAGGTACCTCAGTTAACTTAGTTCCATCTAAACCTGAAACAGAAACGGATAACACAGGAGAAAATATTTAATTTATCTAAATGAGAGTACTAGGATTTTCAGTAGGACACGATAAGGGCGCTGTAATAATTGAAGATGGGAAAGTTTCTGTTGGTATAACTCAAGAAAGACTTTCACGAATCAAACATGACGGTGCGTATAAAGGAGGACTAATACCATTTGAATCAATAAATTATTGTTTAAATGCGTTAAGTATTACTCATAGAGACATTGATTACTATGTTTATAGTACGACTGAAGAAATTGATACTGTTGATTCACAATTTTTTAACAGATATAAGGATTTAAATAGGGAAATTTTACACTTTCTCCCTCATCACCTTGCCCACGCCTACTCCACCTTTTTTAGTTCGGGATTTGATGAGGCATCTGTTATTGTTGCCGACGCTTCAGGTAGTATCTTTAATTTCCAAAATAAGATGCATTTGTGGTACGATAAAGATAAAATAGGTTTGGATAATTCAGAAGACTGGTCTGAAGGGATTTCAATATATAATTTCACCAGAAAAGATCATAAAGAAGTTTATAAAAAATGGATAAGATATCCTGTCCCATTGGAGACTGGTGAAGATGTCTCTGTTGGAACTGTTTATTCTCAAGGTTCTTTGCAATTAATTTATGAACCTAACGATCACACATGGCCTGCGGGTAAACTAATGGGTTTAGCATCTTACGCTAATCAAGATATCGTAGACGAAGCTCCATTTTATATAGAAGAAAAAGAAGACGATATTTTTATCCCAAATAATACCATATATCCAAGAGTGACTTGGAGGTCTGATTTTTATTCCCGAGCATGTGTTGCAGGAATTTATCAGAGAGAACAAGAACGAGCTTCTCTCATCTTGGCGAAAATGTCAAAAAAATTGACTGACTCTAAAAATGTGTGCGTCGCCGGTGGATCATTCTTAAATTGCAACTCAAATGAAAAGATTCTGAATTCTGGATTGTTTGAGAATTGTTATTTTATCCCACCAAGTGATGATAGTGGAATTCCATTGGGATGTGCTTGGTATGCTCATCAAAAACTTGTTGATATTGAAGAAACTGAATTATTATCACCATATCTTGGAAAGACATATTCAAAAAATGAAATTATTTCAGCAATTAATGAGTTTCCTGATTTAATTTATACTGAGTTCACGGATTTTGATGAATTAATAGAAGATGTTACAAATTGGTTATCACAAAATAGAGTTATTGGGTGGTTTCAAGGAGGATCCGAGATTGGACCTAGAGCATTGGGTAATAGATCCATTTTGGCATCTCCAATTAACTCATGGATGACAGGTCATATTAACGAGGATATAAAAGGCCGAGAATGGTATCGCCCGTTTGCTCCTGCGGTGTTATTTGAACATCAAGGTGATATCTTTGAGTCTGATACTTACTCTCCGTACATGTTGGTTACAACCACTGTTAAAGAAGAATGGAGAAAAAAGATACCTGCAGTTACACATATCGATAATTCATCACGACATCAATCCGTAACAAAAGAAAACAACCCAAGATTCTACAAATTAATTGAAAGTTTCTATAATAGAACAAATGTTCCTGTATTATTAAATACAAGTTTTAATGGACCAAAAGAACCTATTGTTGAGACGCCAACGAACGCAATTAATACTTTCCTAGAAACAAATCTAGATTTACTGGTTATTGAAAACTTCGTTATTAGACGAAATTTGTAAAAATTATTCATAATATTTGTGTGGTATTAATTATTTTACTATCTTTGTTAAAAATATAAAAACTATGACTATCGGAGAAGATTTTAAACGCTATTACACAAAACACTTAGGTAAAGGTTCCTTAGATCTACATTACTATGGAAATCAAATTGAATCATCTCTCACTCCTTACATTTTAGAGGAACGAGAAATGAGGGTAACACAAATGGATATTTTTTCACGATTAATGCGTGATAGGTTACTTTGGATTGCCGGACCTGTTGATGATCGTATGTCCACTATTGTTCAAGCTCAATTAATGTTTTTGGACTCTACAGATAATGGTGACATTACAATGCACATTGATAGTCCTGGAGGTTCTGTAAAATCAGGATTATCTATGGTTGATGTTATGAACTACATTGCTTGTGATATTAGGACAGTGAATACAGGAATGGCAGCATCAATGGGATCTGTTTTACTTGGAGCAGGAACTAAAGGTAAAAGAAGTTCCTTGAATTTTTCACGAACTATGTTACATCAGTCTTCAGGTGGCGCGGTAGGTAATATCCAAGACGCAGAAATTACAATGAAAGAATGGTCGAAAATCAATAACACATTATTTGAACTTTTAGGACAATATTGTAATAAAGATCCTGAACAAGTTAAAGCAGACGCTTCACGGGATTTATGGCTTGATAGTCAAGAAGCATTAGATTATGGTATTATTGACGAGATCGTTAAAACAAAAAAGAAGGGTAAATAACCCTTCTTTTTTGTTTATAAACTTTTTATTATTTGGTTTCCAAGAATTTCACGTAGTGTACTTCTTAACCCTTCCTTTAAAATACCATTTTGTTGTAAAAAACGTATCTCGTGAATAAGTTCAGATACAATTTTTTCTTGTTTCTTCTTTGGTAAAAACTTAAAGTTTTTAATATTCTCCTCAGATTCGACAATCATTAAGATTCTATCCTTAATCAAACTTTTTTCAATTAGAGATTTTTCTTTTATTTCTTTTGCCTCTAATATCGCCCTTTTTATTTGTATGTTTAACATATTAATCTAATCTAAATTTTGATCCAGAAGGTGTTCCTCCGCCAACTACTCCTGATAAAATATCCAAATACTTTTGAATGTTATCAGCAATACCAAAAACACCCCATTTACCATTATGTTGGTTTTTACATGCCTGAACTGCATTTTTTAACTGATTAAACTCGGCGTCATTCATTACTGTCCGATTTTTGTATGCCGCAAAATATGTTTTAATATAATTTCGACAAGTCCCGATTGGGATTTGTTGATTCTCCAACTCATTTGACACTGAACTAGACCCTCTTTTAAGTTCGCTTTGAGTATTTGGGTCATACCACATAATTAAAGGTGATGGGAATAACCCTTGTGGTGTTGGTATTTGATACTTAACCATTGTTTGTTTTTCAACTGTTGTTGGATTTAGTACATATCCTTGTACTTTATACGTATCAATAAAATCTTTCTGTTCTTGATTCATTTGTGCTGTGGAAACATCTAATGAAACATCTTCTCCACTAGTCTTGGATTTATAAAGATTTGTTCCGTCGATATTTTCAATATCAAATACTTTATCTAAAGTATTTAAGTCAACTCCTTCGGCTCTTAACGTATCTAAAGTTTTCCATCCTTTCTTTAGTTCTGTTGCAATTTTTGCCTGTGTATCAGTTTTTGTCTGAATGATTGAACTAATTTGAGAACAACTCCATTTTCCCTTTTTACTTCCATCTTTAAACTCATAAGTCATATCAGGTAAGAAATAAACAATTTTTCCCGATATTCTTGTTGTGTTTTTGTATGCGTAAATATTTCGTGCCGTTAATTTAATTAATTTTCCATCTTTTAAACATCCACCTTTAGCGGCATCTCTTAATTTTTGTAAATTTGGATCCTCAGTTATAGGATTTGCTTGTTCAACCATCAACAACTTATGCATTGATAATATGGACTCTTTTTCTGTTTCTTCTACTAAAAATTTTTTCATAATTTCTTATTGATTTAAAATATCATCAGGAGTTTCACCATCAATTTGTTCTTCACCTGAATTATCATCTACTGGTGCTGCAGGTGCTGCAGGTACTGGTACTGCTGGTGGATTTTCTGGTTGAGTAATTGTCTTTTTAATGTCATTAATTGATTTTTCAATTATCACTGACATAGGAGCCCATACATAGGTCTGCCAATCACTACCATCTATGTCACCATCAAGATCCTCATATAAGTTTCCATATTTAAAGTCATATTTATCTTTTAGTCCACAAAGATCTGCTGGGGTTGACATACTTGCTAAAGCCTCCTTTATTGCTTTTTCATCTGTACCAAGTCCTAATAAACCACCGGTTGCCTTTTTAATTTTCTCAGCGGCAGCAGTAAGTTCTCCATCCGTCTTTGTAGATTTTAAATTTTTGTCTTGTGCCGAACATCCCTCAAAAAATTTTTTAACTTTTTCTGCCGTTGGTAATCCATTGGTATAACTATCATATAGCCAATATCCTGTGGCTGCGATTGCTGCAGCTCCCGCTACCCAAGGTAGTGCCCCCATTGCAATAGCTCCAGCTCCAGCTCCTGCTCCAGCCTCAGCTCCAGTGACTGTAGCAGCGGCAGCGGTATCAGCTCCACCACCAATTCCTAATAAACGACTTAACCAAGGTATAGATCCTTTTTTTACAAGTGTCTCTCCAGTTTCTTTGGCAGCTTCTTCAGCAGCTTTCTTTGCGGCGGCATCTTTACCAAACCCTAAAGCTCTTTTTCCCGCCCTATATAAACTAGGTGTTGTAAGACCTGCGGCATAAGATCCAGCATTTCCTAATCCACCTGATGAATCATCATCTGCCTCAGTAAGAATACTAACAGATTTTTTATTCTCATTTAAAGTTTTAGATGAATCGTAATTCATCATTAACTTAATTCTCTCTAATGACTCTTTCGGGTCGTACTTTGGTTGTATCATATTCTATATTTTTCTATTATGATTATGCAGTTCTAGTCCTTAATTGATTTAAATCAGTTCGAGTTTGACCAGCTAATGGTTGTCCCGTCTTAGCTTGTAGTGTACCTGCAACATTATTTATTGCTGTGTCTACCTGTCTATCTTTACCAGCTTGTAAATATTCTTGATCATATGCTGTCCAAGCCTTTTGTGTCCTTGGACCGAAAGCTCCATATCCTGCTCCTTTATTTAATTTCCCTTCAGTAAATCCTGTTGCCCAACCAGCGTGATTAGCATCTGCCCAATCTTGGAAAGATTTAACCCCTTCAATATCTTTCAATTCTGTTGGGATTGGGGTAGCAACTTTTTGTTTCGCAACCACTTTTTTAGCTCCGCCATCTGTAACAATAAATGAATTATCTGTAACACCAATGCCTTGTCCTTGTTCGGGTTGCCTTATCTTGTATGCAACCGAAACACCAAATGTTTTGAATTTATCTTGGATATCTTTCGCCGCTTTAATATCTTCATTTCCTTGTCCTAACTCCCCATTAAATAATTCTTGCCAACCACTATATTCGGTAGTGCGCTTAGATGGAGAAAGAAATAAATAATAACTCACCTTATCAAATAAATCTCTATCTTTTATTTGATTAATCGCATTTACTAAACTAGCTTCATCTGTTCCAGGTCCATTAACAGACTGTCCAATAGTTGTTGCAATGCTATCTGCGAGTTTATCAATATCAGTCATTACATTTCCTCCCGATGGAGCGGCAGTAACATTACTTGATTGTGTTTGTGCTGCTGGAGGATTTGCGGCAGTTTTGATGGTTGGGGTATATCCCATGGGAACTGTTTGTTCATTTAAATCAGATATATTCTCATTCAAGGTCTTTGATGAGTCATATTTTGTTAATAATTTGAACTTTTCAAGTTCTTCTTGAATGTTGTATTTCATAATTTAATTTTTATTTAATAAATATCTTTATTCTACCAAATTTTATTTGCGGAGCCTCTGGTAAGTCCTGTCTCCCATTTTTCACCCGATTTCATCAAAGGATTTGCCTTCCCCCTCGTTAACGGATATGAATCCTCCCATTTTGGGATAGATCCACCAGAAGAAGGCGCCGCAGCATCTTGTTCCTCCATTTCTTCTTTCCCATCATTCTTTGTATGTTTTAGGAAAAAACTAATAAGATAATCTACATCTAATATCATTCTTATAAATACCAACACATCCCTTAAAATTTAAGGGATAAATTAATTAAAA
>Ga0209084_1000292_pt1 | contig 47825 bp, 54 predicted proteins | sample C_130820_MF_Meta_FD_187309 | JGI IMG/M metagenome (GOLD analysis project Ga0209084, IMG submission 187309) | Freshwater microbial communities from Lake Croche, Canada to study carbon cycling - C_130820_MF_MetaG (SPAdes) (version 2) | ecosystem: Environmental > Aquatic > Freshwater > Lake...
TTCTCCATTCATTATTTTTGTTATCTCATGTTTAATAGAAACATCAAATATGTAGGCGTTACCAATTGTTTTATTTAAGGTTAGATTATCTTTATCGTATAAAATAAAATTACCACCTTCAAAATTATCATTTAATAATACACCTACCGAATACATTCTATTTGCTAAATTATCCGAATGTAAACCAAAATAATTATCTTTTTTAAAAATATGATAATGAATATCTTTGTTTAAATTAGTCATTTGTATTTTTGTTGTGTCTTCAAAAAATAATTTTAATTTATCAAATATCCATATTGTATCAGTATTGTACTGTATTAATAAAGAATCATATAATCTATTTTTATGTTCCCAAGTTTTTCTATTATTTTTATTTAAATCAATTATAGTTTTACATTCATCTTCACTAAATAAAACCTTTTGGTGTATCATTTTATATTAATTTTGGTGTTTTATTTAAATCATTAGGTAAGAAAGATGAGTGATTTTTTAAAATAAAATTAAATAGATTATTGGCGTAACTTTTATTTGTTTTTGGTCCTGCATGTATTCCGTCTATTGCCCAATCCTCCACTTTTCCAAAATCACCATCAAATTTATAGTAATCTTTATATTCATTAGGTGTTTCTGGTCCAGTCCAAATCCAATTGCATTTTTTTGATTCTAAAAAATATTTTATCAATAAATGATTTTTATACCAATTTATTGTGTCTTCGTTGTCATTCTGTAATTCAACCATATTTCTATGAATATTTTTACCTGTTTGGTTTTCTTCCATATAATCCCGAACTGATGTTGGCATAAACGGTTCCACCGTGTTAGTATCAGTATAATACTCTCTTCTATGAGAATGTGTATATGTTATTATAACTAAGTTTGGATTTACGACATCAAAAAAAGTTAATAAACATCTAGATATATAATCATTACTTCTACCCCCAAATCCAAAATTTAAATCAACGCCATTTGTTATTAATTTTGAAAAATAATATGGGAATGTTTCATCGTCATTAACACCAATACATTCAGTATATGAACAACCAATTGACATTACTTTAAATCCGTCTTTATATATTGAATCTCCCCTAAATCCCAATTCATTATATGTATATGTACAAATACCACTCTTATCATTTGAAGCGGTTTTAGTTTTTAAAAATTTACGCATTTTTAAACTATCTCTATCGTAACCAGAAACTTCAAAATTTTGACTATTCCAATATTTTAGTACACTATTCATTTATAATAATTTTTTTTTCCGATCATTAGTTTTCCAATATCTTTCCCCATAATTATGAGTTAATTCTTCACCAATTTCAATATCTTTTATTGAAAAAAAATGTATTATGTTATGTTCTTCCGATACGATTCTCCAATCTAAATTAGCCGTATCACTATGATTATAAATTGAACCATACCCTAACGGTAAATAATAATTTTTGGTAAGTATATTAAAAAACATATAATCAAAAGCCGGATGACCCATTGATATATTAGATAATTTTAAACTATAACATACTTCAACAATACTGAATTTTGGTATAAATTGATTTGTAAAAACACCAAATCTTTTGACATCATCAATATATCTAATTTCAATATCTACTAATGGTTTTATATTTTCAATATTCATTTTATTATAATATAGTTTTTTTTGTTTTTGTAACAATATTAAAAAAACAAATTAATGATAATCGCTCACCCATAGTAATTGGTGTTACTCTATGTAATAATTTATTATTCATAATTAATGATATATATTTTTCTGGTTTTATTTCAATATGTTGGTTATTATCATCTATATACTGAAATTCACCACCTATAAAATTGTCATTTAAATATGTTACAATTGTTAAATCGGAATTATCTAAATGAAATTTATCATTATTATTTGTATTTGAATTTATTTTATTTATCCATGCACCTTTTTTTTGTAAAACATATTTTTGATTGTATATGTCAAATAATATATTCTCCAAATATGTTGCATATTTAGAAAAATCGGAAATAGCATACCGATTATAATAATTACTATAATCCGATGTAAGCGTTACGGGTTCAATTTGTTCATTTTCTATTTTAGATAAAAAATATTCAATATCAGTATTATTAAATAAATTATTATGTACTTTAATACCATTGTTCATTATAGTAAACTTTTTTTATTTTTTTGATTTTTAGGTATTATTTTTAAAAATGAATAAATACTAAATCTAACACCCGAATTTACTTTACATACTTTATGCCTAACTTTATTAGAAATTAAAATGGTCATATTTTTTTTAGGAACTATTGTAGTTTTATTATTTAATTCATCAAAATATTCAAATTCTCCACCGGTATATTCATCATTTATATAAGTAACATAACTTATATCAGATTCATCTACATGTGAACTATTATGTAATTGTCTATCATTTTTTACCACAATTAAACCAGTTTCTAATATACTATAATCCCCACCATGTGTTATTGTATTATAATAATTTTTTAATTTATCTATATCTAATTTTATAGAATCAAAATATTGTCCTGGTTGATTATAATATGTTTGATATTCCCAATTTGATTCAGTTTGTGTAATATTAAACAAATATGTAATTTCATCGTTTGTTAGTAAATTATTAATAATTTCTACATTTTTTTCCATAGGTGCGTTATTAATTTTATAACAAACTTTTTTTATTTTTTTGAAATGGTAAAATCCATATTGCAATTACTTCTCTATTACCGGATAGTATGGGAGTAACCTTATGTAATAAGTTAGCATCGAATTCAATTATTTGACCTAATTTTAAAGGAATGTGGATATTATCTAAATAAAACTCACCACCGGTAAAGCTATCGTTTAATAATATTACATATGTTCTTATTGAAGATCCTGTGTCATAGTGTTCTTTTGCTTCTTCATCTATTTTATAATTAATATAATGTATATTTGCAATATATTCCATTGTTTTATTTAACTTAATATATTTTTTAACAATTTCTACTAATTCTTTATTACGTGTATCACAAAAAAATGTTTCACTTTTAACTAAATTAGTATTATAAGCATGCTTATTTATTCTTGTATTGTATGGATTTGTTTCTATATCACCGGTGTTTTCTTCACCATTTCTATACACATCTTTTATTATATTTATATCTTCAATTGATATGTTTATTAATTTGTAATTCATTTATAATAAACTTTTAATTTCTTTTATATTTTCAAATCCAATGTTTCCAGCCAATACAATTCTATCTTTTGTGGAATTAAATGCCGCCTTTGGTGTATGTGGTAATCTAGCGTCAAATATAATAAGGTCATCTTCTTCAGGTAGTATGTTATATATTTTTTTGTTTTCTCCTTCAATTAATAATACCCCATCTAAATTTGATAAATTATCTGGCATTTGAACATAATACACAAATGTATAAGTTGGTTTAAATGATTTTAATTGATAATTTAATTCAGTATGTATATGCATTTTCATAGAATCATTAGCCGTTTCTCGTTGTTTTGGTTTTTTTGCTCTAACTATATTAACCCATGCTTCTATTGTTATTCTATTAAATTTTTCTTCATATACTTCAATTGAATTAGTTAGACTTAAATTTATAATATCATCCAATGTATGTAGTGGTATTTTGATTGCAAGTTCTCTTGGTTTAAAACTATTTAATTCAATATCATTAGTATAACGATAGTTATCAAAAATTGCTTTATCTATATTATCATCTGCAATTTTTAAACATTTGGTTATCATATCATCTTTGGATTCTAAAAAATTTGCTTTAGTTTTCCAAATAAAAGTTGTTTCATCAAAATATATTTTTTCCATACTATATTAACGATTGCGTTGGTGTTACAAATATTTGCATACTAATTCTCCAATCGGCGCCAATATTTATTGTTGATACAGAATGATTAAGGCCTTTACCTTGTAATACCGCAAGATTTCTTTTTGGTTTTAAACATTTTATAGTTTCATTATCATCTAAATCTTCATACATAAAATACCCACCCCAATCATCTTTCCACTCATCATTTAAAAATAATGTTATTGCATTTGTTACATAATTGTCATGATGCCATGGTAAATAACTTAATGGTGGCCATAAATGGATTATAATAAAATCACCATAAACTCCCATTTTTTCTTTTAGTTCTTTTGTAATTTTTTTATGTAGTTCTGGATTATGATATGTTAATACAAATCTTACTACTGGAACACTTGATTGTAAATTATCCTTTTGCCAAAGAGTAGAACTTGTTGTAAATGCAGTCATTCCCAATTGTTCATCTTCTTTTGCCCATTTTATGTAATCTTTAAGTTCGGTAAATAATTCTTCACTTAAAAAATTTTCAAAAGTTGTAAGTTTTTTCATTATAATAATGTTTTTTTAATTTCCGAATTTTTAATATGAATTATTAGAGCATATCTTTTTCCGTTTGTAATTTTTTTTACTTCATGTTGAGTTTTTGTATCAAAAATATAACAATTTCCAATTTCTTTTTTTAATTGAATTTCTGTTTGATTATATAAAATAAATTCACCACCTTCAAACTCATCATTAAGTAATACACCTAATGTATAAATTCTAGTGTCAGGACCATTGTCTGGATTATAATCAATATGTTTACCAATTCCGTCATTTATGCCATAACAAAGTATATGGTTATCATTATTTAATTTATTTAGTTTTACTTTCAAAGTTTCTTCAACAAATATTTTAATTCTATCCATAAACCAATTATTATCTTCATTATCTTCAATTTTATATTCACCAAAAGAAACGTCAATCTTACCACTACCATATTTATTTTTTCCATTTTCTTTTTCTATTGTATTGGTTAAATTAATAATTTTATCACATTCTTCTTTATTAAACATTTTTTGTTGATGGAAAATTTTCATATTATAATAATGTTTTTTTAATTTTAAATTTTGGCCAGCAATTGATAGAATATCTAATTCCATTTAAAATTGGGTTGACCTTATGTAGTGTGTGTGAATCAAATATATAAAGTGAACCTTTTCCTTTTTCAAATTTATGTTCAATATCATCTATTTTATAACAAAACTCACCTCCAGTATAATTGTCACTCAATTCAATAACTAATGTAATTGTTGCACCTTTTGCAATCTCTGCACCATCATGGTGATAATTTAAAAAATCATTAGTAGAATATTTATTAAAAGAATATTTATCGGTTGTATTATAAATTATTCCGTTAAAAATATTTAATTCATTTAATTTAGTTAATATTTTAATAGATAATTCTAAAAATAAAGTTTCAGCTATATATGTAATCTTTCTTTTATTGAAATCAAAATCTTCTGAATTTATAGTTTTATCTATTTCATATGTTGTAAGTGCATCTGTAAAATCAAAATTTTCTGATATTTTTAGTATTTTATCACATTCTTTTACCGATAAAAAGTTTTGTATTTCAATTGGTTTCATTATATAATTTTATCAGTTACTATACCATATCTGTTGTTAAAATCAAATACACTATCATTGGAACGATTTAAATTAAAATATACATTTTTTTCAATTCTATATTCTGTTTTTAAATATGGATATATATCATATAAAAATTCTAAATCTTCTTTATATCGTATTTCTTTAAATTTTACTTTATCTACAATTTCCTTTTTAATAACACATTTTTGATCTGGTGAATAAAAAAAGGTATCTGTATTTTTATCATAAAAGTCATAATATTTTATGGAATAATTATAAGTCCTACCTTCAAATAATCCTTTTTTATTAAATGGTGCATTATATGTTACACAATCCACATCCTTTTCTATACCTTCCATTATTAAATCAATACCATCTTCACATATCCAATCATCATCATCCCATTGAACAACATATTTACCATTTGCCATTGCATTTAGTTTATTTCGTTTTTCACCAATAGAAATTTCTTTATTATCACATAAAGAAATAATTTCAATTTGGTTTCCGTAAGGTTTAGATTGTTTTTTTAATTCTTCAACAAGTTCGTCAAAGCAGTCTTTCCTACTTATTATGGTAGGTATTAATATGGTCAGTAACTTATTCATAATAAAAAGAATTAAAATAATTTCTTTTTAAAAATAATTGGATGTTCATTATCCACATCTTTCCATTTACCTAATGGACAATCATTAAAATTGGATGAAAATATTTTTTTTTGAAGGGGGCATTGGCAAATTCCACATATTGGGAATGTCCATCCAATTGTTGCCGTTGTTCTTTCTGGACACCCCTCACATATACTTAATCGTTTTTGTGATAGTTCTTTTTGTTGGTTAGAACCAAAATACGAATCGAACCAAGCTTTTGATATTTTTTTGATATCTAATTCCATATAATAAATATATTAAAAATATTTGGATATACCAAATTATTCTATGAATTTGTTATATCGTTTTTAACTAAAACAATTGTAGCGGCCGCCGCTATTTTTATTGCATTTTTTTCTTCGGTAGATAATTCTACAATTTCGTTACTTATTATTGCCATTTTATATTATTTTATTATTTTATTAATTATTTTGCTGGTGCACATTGAGGAAGTGCACAGGTGTTACAAAAAGAAATACTTAAACAAGATGGATAAATATTTCCAGTCGTGGTCTTGCATTTAGCTGAACATGTATTATGTTGTATCAATGCTAAATTATTTTGAATAATTGACAAATATACATCCTTATTTTCCACATCGATATCACCCATTACAACACCATATTTAAATACTATTTCTAAGTTTTGAATTGTTTTATTGACAATACTATTATCTACCACATTTACCATTTCAATTTCGTCACCTATTATTAAATCATTTACATGTTTAAATTTAATTACATCACCATTTTTAGTTAAAATTCTAGTACCTACATTATCATCCCAAGTAATACCATCTTCTAATGTAATTCTTATAAATAAATCATCAATTGTATTTGATTGAGTTTTATATATAACAACTGCGGTATCCATTACAAAATTATTTACAAAATCAGTATATGAACCTGTCCATGTATTGGTATTGTATTCATTTTCATTTTCAGGTAAACCTGTTATCAAAATTGATTTTACAATATCACCCGCTATCAAATCTCCAAATAATTTAAATGAATCATCACTCATTATAATATTATCATCAATATCCATAGTATAGTTTTGACCTGATGATGTTAAATTACCAAAGTGAGTAATATATTTTGGTCTATTACTTTTTTCTAATTCATTATTAGTACCATACGTATCTGCCCAAACATCATCCTTTAATGTATGTATTTCTTTATACCCACCCAAATTGATTACATCTAAATTAGAACCATATATTAAATCAATACTTCTTAAAATATTATGTTTACCATTTACTAATTCCGATACTACATATTCTTGTAAATACTCCTCATCAGTTTCTACTAATTGTTTTACAGCAATTAATTCTTCCAATGATGTTATTTTAAATAAACGAGGGTATACTAATTTATCGTAATTTGGATATCTTTTTTTAAGAATAAAATTTGGTTTTGTTCCCGTATATGTAAATTCCGTTAAAGTTTCAAAATCATCAACCATATTTGGAATAAATACTTTTGGTTTTAATACATCACTACCCAACGCCTTTACAAAATTATATTTGTCTCTACAATATTCATCATCAACAATAGCGGTAGTGTCATATGAAATTCTAATTGTAAATGTAGTTTCGTCATCTTCCATATATGGTACTGTAATTGAACCATGTTGTGTTTCAAAAGAATTGAATGTTATAGTTGTACTACCGCTATATATAGTTTCAAGTTCATTTTTAAAACCTCTACTTAACCCATTATAAATTAAATTAACTTTAGTAAATCCATTAGATGCTATAAATGATTGTAATTCAGTCAAATCTAAATAATTATATTGGTCTTCACTCAATACATCCAATGCTGTATTAGTATTCATTTCTAATACTTTATAATTTCCATCTTCTGTTTTAATATAATCTGTTGATATTAATACTGCTTTCATATTTCTTTTTGTTATTTACTATAAATATATCAAATTCACAATTAAATGTAAATGCTACTTATTTTCTTTTAGACCGTATTTTATCCATTTGTACCAAATTCTTTCATGAATATAATATTGAATAGGTTTATATATCAATTCTACCACTCCAAAAGCCGTACCAATCTTAATTGATCCACTTACCCACCATATTATTAGGAACCCAATAAGGGTACTTATAATACGATATGAGATGGTTTTGGCTATATGTCGTTTACACTCTACTATCATTTATCATTCATATTAGGATATTCGATAATATCTCCGTTTGAGTCAATATACCCGTTTCTTATACTTGTACCACTAATTTTCGCTACATCTTCAGGTGGTTCGTGGTAAATTACGTCATACCCAACCCCTCTACCATAGTTAATACTCTCAATATCAGGTATAATGGAAATTTGAATTTTATGTGAATTATCTTTAAAGAATTGAGTACCCGCTAATTCCATCATTACTTCCTGAGCACTTTTTGGGTTATTCTCATCTGTAGGGACATTTCTAATTGCCACCCATATGTCTTTCCCCTTTTCTAATTGTTGGTTAATGAGCCACTCGTGACCCTTGTGAAAATTTTGCCATCTTCCCACATACATCGCATATTTTTTACTCATATTATTAAATTTTTAATTTTCTTCTTAATTCTAAAAATGTGACATATTCACTACTGTCAGTTGTGTCACAATCGTAATAATTTTCTAAAGGTTGTTCATATCCCCCAACGTGAAATTTTTCTCTTCCTCTTTCATTTGTGGTGTGAATGTATATTTCTTTAATATTTTCCCCCATTTCCAACTTAAACTCTTCTCTTTGGTCTCTAAATGGTGATACCAATGATACTATTACAGTGTATCCTTTGTGATGTAAAAATTTAGATAATATTTGTGCTTTTTCTATATTTTTACGTCTACCTTCCTCAGAATAGTCCTTATTTACAAATATTTCACGAATGTCATCTCCATCTACAATTATAGATTTAGTTGGGAAACTTGATTGTATCCATGTCGCCAATGTTGTTTTACCTGCACCAGGTTGCCCTGTTAACCAATATATCATAATATAATATAATTAAACTTTTTGGTAAAATCAAATTAATGGTTATAAATAAATGGATCTCTTTTACGTAACTCCTCTAATTTCTTTTTGAATTCCTTCTTTCTTTTCTTGTCGGCAAAGTATTTCTTTACCCAATTGATTAATTTTTTCATATTATTTAGTTTTATATATTACATAATTACCAATAACCAATAAATCCATATCTGTATCAAAAAATGTATTCACCGCATCTTTAGGTGTCAATACCATTGTTTTATCTTTAACATTGAAGGATGTGTTCAAAAGAATAGGATATCCACTCACCTTTTCAAATTCTTTTAATAGGTTATAAATTGCAGTGTATCTATATACTGTTTGTACTCTGGCGGTACCGTCTACATGAGTTACAGCTTTTAAAATGTCCCTATATTCTAATTTAACCTTAACAACCTGATTCATATAAGGAACGTCGTCTGTCATTTCAAAATATTGATTTTGACTTTCTTTTGTTACCATAGGTGCAAAAGGTCTAAACCCTTCTCTTTTCTTAATAACCTTATTGATTCTATCTTTCATTCCGTCAATCGTGGGGTTGGCCAATATTGATCTATTTCCAAGTGCTCTTGATCCAAATTCAATGTGTCCTTGGAACCAACCAACCACTTTACCATTATTTAGTTCTTTAGCAATATATTCAGTTAATTGTCTTTCATTTTTATAAACATTATATTTTAACCCATTTATAGCTTTTAGTGTATCGTTATAAAGATATTGTGGACCTAAAAATGGGTTTCTTGTTATTTTACTTTTTACTTTTCTATCTTTAACTAAATAATGAATAACCGCACCTATTGCTGACCCCGCATCTGATGGTGCTGGTGGAATCCAAAGATGAGTAAAATGTGATTTATCTATAATCTTACCATTTGCTGTCCCGTTATATGCACAACCACCACTCAATGTTAAATTTGTACTTTTACTAACCAATCTTATAGATTTTATAATATCAAATAAGACCTCTTCATATCTTAATTGGATTGCCGCCGCTAAATCTTTATGTGTTTGTTGTAACTCCTCTTCAGGTAATCTTTGTGGAACACTTAATAGTTCCGCAAGTTTTTCATTAAACATAGATTTATCTGTCTTATTCCAACAAAAAACATCCATATTACACTCTAATTTACCATTTTTATATGATATGAGATTCTTTACCTCTCTAATGTACTTTTTAGGGTCACCATATGACGCTAATCCCATAACCTTATATTCCCCTTCATTTGGTCTAAAACCCAAATATGAGGTCAATGCGGAGTAATAAAGACCTAATGAGTGTGGGTACTTTGCAAGTGAACTATATTTGATTCCATTATAATCTGCAACACCTAATGATACCGTATCAATCTCACCTACACCGTCAACCGATAAACACGTTGATTCCTCAAAATGTGATGTATAATGTGCATAATACTGATGAGCCTCATGATGTGTTGAATAGAATACTATGGGACAAATCTCTTTTAATTTCTTATCAATTTCTTTTACGTTATTACGTATTTTCAAATAGGACTTTAACGAATACATTGGATTTTTAAACCATTGAGGTTTAATGTTTTCTATAACTCTTTGATATTTCAATTGTGGGTCTTCATAATAACAAACCGCTTGTAAATTCTTTGGTGTTATTTTATAATATTTGTATATATACTCCAACGCCATTTTTGGAAATGAGTCGTCGTGTTTAATACCTGTGAACTTTTCTTCTTCGCACGCAAATATTAATTGGTTATCTCTGAATAAACACACAGAGGAGTCGTGATAAAAGGCTGATATCCCTATTATATACATTATATTAAGTTTTGAAAAAAGTTATAATCTTTTTTATCGTTCATAATTTCAAAAAATATTTCTTTATTTTTAAAAAATCTGTCTTTATTTTTTATGTAAAAATCTTTTACTATTTGTGGATTCTCATTTAATCTTTTTATTTCATCTACAATCATAAACAGCCTTTTACCATTATCTATTTCGTCATCATAACTGTGATTTACCAAATCGTCAAACATATCAAAACCGTATAGTTCTCTTAAATATCTTACATGTTGATATGTGGCAACAAAAATAGGTATTTGATAAAAATTAAAAGGATTAAATGTTTTTTCGGTTATATGTACAATATAAGGAGATTCATAATTTGTTTCAGTTGTGATGTTAATATATGATTTTGGATAGCATTTTGATTTATATGCATCGTTATAGTCATATCTATAACCGTTGCTAGTAAAATCAATTTCACTTTCATATATGCTTTTCTTATCTCCTAACTCTATAAAATATTTTATCTCATTTTTTATATCAATAACATACTCATTTTTAAAAACCTTTGGAAAAAACCACTCAACAACATTACCATTGTTATCCATAAACATTCTATTTAAATCTGAACCTTTTAATAGACTCCAATCCATATAATCCAATAGATTATTTTTTTTTAATAAACACAATAACCCTAATCTATGTGATTTTACATTTCTATTATGTAACATAAAAAGGGATTCCTTATTTAAATCCATTTCTGGTTGTGTTAAGGTTAATCTTTCACAATTAAAGTATTGTCCATGATTAATAGTGTAAACATTTAAATCGGTTTTACATTTATTTTTTAATTGTCCTATTTTATGGTTGGCATTGATATAAAATACTTGTTTATGGTTTATACCTTCTTCTTTAATCTTTAAATCCACAAATTCTATAGTATCTTCAAAATCAGATTCATTTAATTCCAAAAAAATTATTTTAAAATTAAAGTTCAATTTTAACGCTTCTTTAATTGAAATTGGGATTCTACTAATTAATGTGGTATCGTGTTGAAATTGTAAGTATTCCGTCTTATAAACAATATAAAAGAAATTTTCATTTGGAAATTTATTTACATCATCTAAATTGCGTACTTTAATATTATGAACATTTTTTGATTTATGTTCTAATACATCTCTAATTTGAAATTCACTGTGAAATGGATTATCTTGAATTATTAAATTAAATGTTTTTTCCATTATCTATTTAAAAATTTACGTCCGTTTTTAACTTTATTTCTCCAATATTCCAACAAGTCGTCCATTGTTTTTTCAAAAGGAATTAATGGTTCCCAACCTGTGTGTTTTTTAAATTTTTCACAATTTGGAACTTGTAAATCGGCATCAATTGGTCTTAATCTTTCTGTATCAATTTCAACTTTTATGTTTTTAACTGTTGATTTATTAATGAAATAATTTAACACGTTTTCTATTTTACATGTGTACGTTCCGCCAATATTATAATATTCCCCACCTAATGGGTTGATTGTTAATAACATATAATAAGCTCTTACCGCATCTCTCACATCCGCATATGTTCTTAATGAATCCAAATTACCTACATAAATCACTGGTTCTTGTAAACCGACTTCAATCATGGCAATTTGTTTAGCAAATGTTGATTCAGAAAATACATCACCTCTTCTTGGTCCTGTGTGTGTAAACATTCTGGTTGTCATAACTGACATACCAAAAGCTTCACCGTAGTATCTACCAATTAGGTCAGTCCCAATTTTAGAAATGGCATATGGTGATGCTGGATGAAATGAACACTCTTCATCTATTGGTAATTTTTCTTTAGGTACTCTTCCGAATACTTCACTAGATGCACAAATATGTATTTTAGCATCTTTAAAATTAGAATGTTTTAAAGCATCCAATAAGTTGGTTGTACCAATAATATTTGTTTGTAATGTTTCAACTGGTGCAACAAAACTTGTCTGTGGGTAAGATTGTCCACCTAAATGAAAAACAAAATCGGGTTCCGATTTATTAATTGCGGAAATTAATGATGACATATCATTTAAATCTCCATATATTAATTCTAATCTATTTTTCTTATTGATTCTATCAGATAAGTGTTCAAGGTTATCCATTGAATCTATCCATCTTGCAAATCCATATATTTTCCAATCTGTATTTTCCAAAAGAAAATCGACTAGATGTGAACCTACCATACCACAAACACCAGTTATTAGCACATTTTTCATATTATTGTTTTATTTTTAAATATTTCTTCTATTAAGTTAAAATTTTGATTTATATCAAATCCATCGTTATAGTTTTCATTAAACAATTTAAATAAATTTAAAAAATAATTCCCATAATTTAAATAGAGAGTAGTTAATTCTTTGGGGATATATTGGTCTTTATATATTATTGATAATGCCATTTTTCTATTGTTTTCTATTTCATGTATAATAGTATTATGTATTTTATATAAATCCATACTTTTAAATTTTATAAGATTATCAATTATCCCCAAAATTCGATATTTTAAGTTATCAATTTCATCAAAATCAAAATCTATCACTTTACTATAATTAGCAAAATTATATTTAAGTAAATTTAAATTTTGATTAACGTTACCCAAAATTATAAAAGGTTGTCCCATTAAAATTGGTTTCCACGTTTTTTCAGTATAAAATATGTTATTATCATTATAACCCGTTTCCGCAACTACATTAAAAAGTGTGTTAGAATTTAATAGTTTATTCGTAAAACTTTTTTCTAAGTGTTTTGTGTCGTATTCATCAAATTTTAAATTTTCAGGAATCCAATGTTCATATGTGTACCCATAACTATTTAAATCCGCATTCCAAGTGTTAACTCCATAATCCAATAAATCATATTTAGCCAAATTATCAATTAAAACTGACCTATGTGTGGTTGGGTGGTGGTTTAAATTGATGTATATTTTGTTTAAATTATCATAATTTATGATTGATTTATCAAATCCTCCATAAAAATTCACCATTCCATAATATGTGTAATGAAGAAGTGCGGTTGGCCAAAATAAAATTTTAAAGTTTTGAATTGGATTAGTTTTATGATTTAAAAACGTTTTATCATTATAATCTACACCTAAAACAACATAAAAAGTAACGTTATTTTCAATTAATTTATTTTCAAATTTTAAAATATTATCACAATGTGTTGAGTTTACACTATAATCCCAATTTAAATATTCAGTTAGTCGATACTCATATCCCTCCCAAGGGTGCCATAAAATAAAATATTTTGGTTTAATGTCATCAATAATATCACATAAATCTTCTGTGTTATATCTTTCAGGACCACTAAACATTATATGAATATCTTCTCTCATTATTTTATTGAATTAAACCAATTTATAGTTTCTCTCATACCTTCTTCAAAGGTATATTTAGGTTCAAACCCTAATTCATTTTTTATTCTATCTATAGACACGGCTCTAAATGGAATAGTGGTGGGTTTTGTGACGTCATATTCAACTTTTGGTTTATCACCTGTAACTTTTAAAATAGTGTCTACAATCTCACCTATTGTAATTCCACCACCATAACCCAAGTTATATGGTCTCATAGATTCACCTTTTTCTAATATCAATAAAGCACCATTTACTACGTCTTTAACATATAAAAAATCTCTTACCACATCTGGCGTTCCCCATATTACAAAGGGGTCTTCACCACTTAAATGTCTTTTAATTAAAGCGGGAACAACGTGACATGTTTTTAAATCAAAATTATCATATGGTCCAAATATTGCGGTACATCTTGCTAAAGCAATTTCTAATCCTGAAAATCTTGATACGTGTTCTATTAACTTTTCTCTGTACCTTCTCATCCAACCATAACCATAATATGATTTGTATGGTTCGTCTACCCAAAACTCATCTTCGGTTAATGGTCTACGAATGTCAGGATATCCAGTTGAACTATTTAAATCTAAAAATCTTTTGACTTTATTTTTAGCACATGCATCCAATACATTACCGATAATTGTTAATTGATTTAAAGATATTTGAACATCCGTTGGTACGGTTGATGGGTGAGCGATACTTCCCCCACAATGGATTACATAGTCCGCTCCTTGCGTTAATATTAAACAATCATTCAAGTTTGTTAAATCAATTTTTTTAATTATTTTAATTTTATCGTTACTAACTTGAAGTGGTTTATTATGTGTATGTGTTCTTACATCTGCTCCTCTTTCTACTAATTCCAATAAAAAATGTGACCCGATAAATCCAGAACCGCCAGTTACTACTACTGTTTTTCCTTCTAAAAAATTACTCATATTAATGATTTACAAATGGGTTATATCTTTTATCTAACCTTTCTTTATTATTCAAATACCATTCAGTTGTTAATTTTATCCCATCTTCTAATGAGACTAATGGTTTTATTCCATATGATTCTGCACGAGTTGTATCAAATAACCTGATATCATCACCTTTAACACCATTTGAATTTGAAAATTTTACTAAATTTTTTCTACTTGAATTAACATAAACTAATTCAACTAACTCTCTTACTGAACGTCCTTTACCTGAACCTATATTGATAGGTTCTGTGATTTTATTTTCAACCGCCATAATCATTCCTCTTGCAACATCGTCACTATAAATAAAATCTCGAATCGCCGAACCATCTCCCATAACTTCCAACACATCATTCTCATTTGCTTTTCTAATCAGAGATGGTACAACCATAGCATTTTTAGGATTGAAATTATCATAGGGTCCATAAACATTGGCAGGTCTTACAATTGAAAATTTATCAAATCCATATTGTATTTTATATGTTTCTATTTGTAGTTCACCCATACGTTTTGCCCATCCGGCATATCTATCATTTGGTGATGGAAACGTTGACCACACACTATCTTCTTGAAACAATTCAGCTGGTGAGTAAACACCAACTGAACTAGTATATAAAAACCAATCTACATTCGACTCGTATGCTGCTTGAACCATATTAGTATTGAACTGTAACATTGGAACCATGAAATCTACAGGTTGTTCTATACACATCTTAGGTGAACCTTTAACACCAGCCAAATGAAAAACATAGTTCATTCCTTTACAAATATCCAAACAATTATCAAAGAATCTTAAATCAACTTGTAAATGTTCAACACCTTCGGGTAAATCTGTTGGGGTTGTTAAATCTGCAATATATATTTTACATTCCTTATCAATTAATTGGTTTATCAATGATCTACCAATCATTCCTCCTCCGCCAGTGATTAAAACTTTTTTATCTTTAAACATTTTTTAACCTTTTACATAAATTTATTATTTGTTCGTCATTTAAATCGGTATGATTACCAATGTAAAGTGAATTACTATGTACATAATTTACATTTGTTAAATCACCTTCAATTCTATATTCATATTTTTTTAAATAAGGTTGTAACGCTTGGTTACCTCCTCCTGCAGTTCCTAATCTATATTCCACACCTGATAAATCTAAAATATCTCTAACACCACTAAAATCATCATTAATATTAAACCTATCTTCATATCCCTTTTTCATTATGAGAGGTAACGCGAAATTACTATTACCTTCCACATCAAATTCGGTATAAAATTTATGATTATCTAAATTATCTAACCATACTTTAAAATTATGTCTACGTTTATCCACATTTGAATCAATCCTATTCATTTGTTCAATACCTAACACTGCATTGATTTCAGTACTTCTCATGTTGAAACCTGCAACAGCAAAAGTAAATAAGGGATTTAATTCTGGATAATTACGAACAAAGTTATCTTGGAGTTCTTGTGACCCTTCTCTTGTCATTCCATGTGACCTAAATAAACGAATTATATCGTTCGCATTACTATCGTTAACACATACCATACCACCTTCAATAGTTGTAATGTGGTGTCCAAAATAAAAAGAGAATATCGATATGTCACCAAATGAACCTACTTTCTGACCTTTAAATGTTGCCCCGTGTGCTTCACAACAATCTTCAATCAATACTAAATCGTGTTTCTTGGAAATTTCTAATATCTTTTCATTAATCGCGTTGAAACCTAAACAATGTACAAGAACTATCGCCTTTGTTTGTGGTGTAATTGCTTTTTCAATGTTTTCGGCGGTGATTGATAAATTATCCATTGAGATGTCAACAAACACGGGTGTCATTCCTAATTGAACAACAGATGATATATCGGAAACCCAACCTAATGGTGGTACAATAACTTCACCGATACCGTAAAGTTCTTTAACTAAAGCAATTGATAGGAAATTACCTGAGGCCCCTGAATTAACCATTACAGAGTGTTTGGTACCCAACCATTTAGACCACATATCTTCAAACTCACGGACTTTTAACCCATTTGTGAGTCTTTGGTTTGATAGTATAAAATTAGATAAAACTTCTCTGTCTTTTTGGATAACATTATCGTTAATAAGAGGCCATTTATAATTCATAATTATATTATATATAACATAATATAACTAAAAAAACTTAAAATAACAACACCTTTTCTAATAAATTCGGGTCTATTTTAATCGGGTTATGTAACCCCATAGCATGTTCTGAAAAAATATCCTCCATACTAAATTTATATGCCGTTTCAATATCCGCTACACCCTCACCTTTTAAATTTTTAATAAAAAATATATCCTCCATTTCAATGTCCGATTTATTGTTATTTTTGATACATATTTCAATCATTTTATCTTTATTTCTTAATGATAATCCACCATTACCTACAAAATACCCTTCCTTTGGTTTTATCCACGGTGCCCCGATATAATCGTATTTTAAAAACTGATCTATTCCCCCTTTTAATAATATTGAATCGTTTTGAAAGGATAAGATTTTTTTACCTTTAACTTTGTTCCAAAAATTAGTAGTCATCATCATATCATTATATTCTCTTTTTGTTAAATTGTCCGTACCTAAATTTACTAAAGAAACATTATTCCAATTTTTTGTAATATTTGTTATTTGTTCAATATTTTTAGTTCCATGAAAAATCTGTAATCCCCACTTTTTACTTGAGTCTTCTAAATGATACATAACTGTCTTAATTATTGTCTCAATATTTTCATCTATTCTTGGCTCAACAATAACCGCAAAATAATCCGAATCAATTGGTAATGATGGTTTATAATCTACCAATTTTTTCTTCATATTCTCAAGGTGTTTATTCCAAATTTCTAAATAGGTCATAAAAATTTTTTAATTTCTTGATAAATGTATTCTCCAATCAATTTATATCCTAATGAATTTGGGTGATAGTCTCCTTCCCAAAAATTTTTTTCATCGTTCCAAACACTTCTACTTCCATATTCCCACACAGATACGTTATTTTTAATTTCATATTCCTTTAAAATATCTGAAACACAACCATTTGGGTTAATAAATGTTTTGGGTAAATTAATTGTATCAAAATTTTCCTCTTTAAATGTTGGGAAAAAAGAGTTGAAGTAAAGATGTTTATAATTGGATAATGTTCTTTCCATTTCCCAAAAAAATTTAACTAAATCATATGGGTTTTTTTTATATCTATATGGATATGATAACATTATTATTAGAACATCATCTTTACCAATAAATCCGTTTTCAATTGTTTCTTTTATATCTTTAAAAATATATTCATTACCATAACCACATACTCCCATGTTAACAAATTCACATTTTAATTTATCCGCAACATACCTCGGCCAAGAATTCATCATTCTTAATTTTTTAATAAAGGTTGGGGGTAAAACATTTTCTTTATATTTTTCATCTTCTTCAACCCCATGTCCCTCGGTCCAACTGTCACCAAATGTTATTAATCTCATTAAATAAAATTTTTAATTTCTTTATACATATGTTCAGCAATCAATTTATACCCTAATAAATTTGGGTGGTGATTTCCTTCCCATAAAGTTTTTTCATCTTCCCATATTTCCCTATCCCCATAATTCCATACTGAAATGTCGTTTTCAATTTCATATTTTTTTAAAACGTCGGCAACTGAAGATTCCTTATTAATAAAATAATCCGGAATCTTATCCATATCAACACCTAATTCGTCTTTAAAAATTGGATAAAAAGCATTAAAATAAAAATGTTTATAGGGTGATAATATCTTTTCAAATTCATTAAACTCATGTAAAATTTTATTGGTATTACCCTCCATTAAATTTTTAAAGTTGTTTTCATTTCTATTTCTGTGAGGGTATGAAAACATCACAACAATAACATCATTTTTATCAAGTAAATCCGTTCCTGTGACTAATTTAACTTCATTAAGTATTTCGTGGTTATTATAACCACAATATCCACTATTAACAAATGGACAATTTAATTTATCCGATAACCATCTTGGCCATGAATTACTATTTCTGAGTCTCATCATGAATCCTTTATCATATTGTGGATTACCGTTATTTCTATATTTTTCATCTTCTTCAACTCCATGTCCCGCGGTCCAACTGTCACCAAATGTTATTAGTCTCATTTAACTATTTTTATAAATTCATTAATATGTGATTTAAGAAATTCATCATATATTATTTTATGTTCATCGGTACCATAATGAATACTATCAACTTTTTTTAAATTATTTTTATCCGCAAAATTAATAACTGAACCTTTAATTATGTTTAATTGTTTTATGATGTCACCGTATCCATTTTCGTCGGCTAATTTAATAATGTCCGTATTCCAACTAAAAAATAAAACTTTTTTGTTATGATAATCAAATAAACTTTTTATTATGAGAAGTGTGTGAAAAATTTTAATTTTTAAATTATAATCCGATACAATTACGTGATTTCTAATAAAATGTAAAAAATCTTCATTATAATTAGTATTTAATAAATTGTTTAAATCATATCCACTATTAATTAAAAAATTATAATAACTTATGTCGTTTGTTGTTCTATGACACCATATATTATTTGAATTATAGTTTTGGTGATAAACACCTTTTTCATATTCATCATTAGGATTGTTACCGTGTAAACCAATCATATATCTACTTAATTCTGTTAATTGTATTATAAAACAATCTACATTGTTATTTTCTTCTAATATTTTTTTTATTTTTTCTATAAAAAACTCATTGCTGGCACCAGATATTGATAAATCTACAAGTTCACATTCTAAATCTTTTTTCATATGGTGTGCCCAAGATATACCATAATCATTGGTCGAGTGGGAACATCCAACAAATCCTATTGTCATTATAAATTAAATTGTAAATTATTAATTATATGATTGTAAAAATATTCTGCTTGTGTTTTATGTCCAAATTCACCAAAATGACAATCATTAACTTCGCCGTTAGTTTCCTCTATAATTTTTGCCATTTGTTTTCCACCATACCAATCTTCATGTGTTAAATAACCTAAAATCATTGGGTTATATAATAGTCCTCTAACAACAATAAATCTTTTTAAATCCGCAAATACACTATCAGCATCAAACAAATTGTCATCACTGGTCCAATGATATACATTTGTTTTGTTTTTTTCCATAAACAGATTAATAAATTTAATCCAATTAATTATTTCTGATTTCCATATTGGTTCTGACCTGTTTACCAAAATTTCACTTATGGTTTTTTCAGAAAGTCCAGTTTCAGGATACACATTATGAGTTGGTACTATTTGATTAAAATCGTTTATTGATCCGTTTGCTGCCATAAATCTAACGACATTTGTCCATCCGAAAATAACAATGTCACCTTCTTTTATTAAATCCACAACATTCATAAATTTCATTAAAATTCCATAGTTAGAGTCTCCTCCCATTCCTTTGTTTTGAATTTCAAAATTTAGTTTTTCACCTAAAAGAGTTGGCCATATTTTAGGTAAATTCCCTCCTCTCCATTTTTTATATAAATCATAATTACTAACGGTAAAATGTTCATCCACTGGATAATATTCACCGGTGAAACTACAACCAAAAGTCCATAATGTTCCCATATTAAATTAAATTTTTAAAAAAATCGTAATCTTTATTATTATGTAGTAAATCAATTACTTTGTTTTTATTATTTTCAAATCTTTCATAATTATTTTTATAAAATTCCTTTAAAAAATCTTGATTATTATTTAATCTTTTAATTTCTTCTAATACCATATAAATTCTTTTTTTCTGATTTGTTTCATCATCATAACTATGGTTTATAACATCATCAAAGAAATCAAAATTATATAACTCCTTCATTTTTTTTATATGATTATGTGTGGCAAGGATAATTGGAAATTGATAATAATAAAAAGGTTTAAATGATTTTTCTGTTATATGAATAACATTTAAATAATCATTATATTGTGATTCTGTCACTATATTAACATATGAGTTTTCGTGATTAACACAAAAAGTAGGAACTAACATCCAACCTGGTAATTTATCTTCTTTAAATTCACCTTTATCGTCCATATAATCCGCATCAATTTCGTAATCATTTTTTTTAATTCCTATATTATAAAAATATTCAATTTCTTTTTGGGATTCATATATATCTTTGTTAGAAAGTATTCCTTCATAAAAATTCGCTCCTGGATAAGGAAAATAATTTGGTATTAACGACCAATTAATTTCTTTTAAAATGTTATGTTTTAATAACAACAACAATAATGAATAACGGTGTCTTTTAGGTCCTCTATTAAAACACATAAAAAATTTACCATTTTTTTCAGGTAAAAAATTACAACTTCCAGCATTATCTAATACTCGTGTTGATGAAATAGATAAGAAGTTTAACGAATAAACATTAATATCTACGTTATTTTTATCTTTTAATTCATTAAGTTTGGCATTATTATTTATATAGAATATTTGTTTACCATCGATATCATATTTTTTTATTAAATCATTTAAAAGTATTAGTCCCTTTTCAGAATCCGATTCATGTTCACTAACTAAACAAAAATGAAAATTTTTACATTTTAATAAATGTTCTTTAATTATTTCATTAAAAAATCTATCAATTGGAGTAGATTCAAATAATTTTTCAGTATCAATTCCATGAGCTGATATGAAATAATAATAATTTTCATTCGGATTTTCGTATATCTCTTGTATTTTACATTTTTTTAAATTTATTTTATTTTCTTCAGGTATTTGATTAACTAAGTACTTGTAAAATATTTCATATTCATTATAAGAAAAAACTAAGTGGTAAAAATCAGCAAAATGAATTTTGTTACCCCAATTATTATCATAATCATTGTTGAATTGTTTTTCTCCATTATTAATTGGTTTATTATCTAACCAACTATCATAAACAAAATTTAAAATTTTTTTATTTTCCTCCATAGTATATTGTATCTTTGTTTTTTCTTTCTCTCCATGGATCTAATACAACACTTCCTTCTGGAAAAATAGTATCGTTATGTGTCCCTCTATGTCCTAATAAGTAAATTGCCGGTTGGTCTATTAAATCGAAATCTATTGGGTAATTTAAATAATTAGCGATTAATCTTGTGTAAGAACCGTCCACGTATGGGACTCCAGGCTTAAAACTTTCACCCATAATTACAAGTGGTAAACCATATTTATCCTTTAGTTCCATCATTTTATTAGCGATGTTATGTGCCTGTTCTTCTCTTGATTTCATTACCGCATCAAATAAATCATAAGTTAGACCATATTCTTTTACCATGTATCTTAACGCAATATTGTCTCTTGGGTGGCACCCACCTCCATCTCCCATTCCTGCTTTCATATATGCAGGTCCCATAATTCTATATGAACTTCTCTCCAACGCACCTGTGACAATATCGGTATTCATATTGCCGTTTTTTTCGGCAATGTCCATAATCATATTTACTAATGATAACTTAGTGGAAATAAATGTATTATAAAATATTTTGATTGCTTCAGCATCGTCCCAAGTACCTATTTCACATCTTGTTTTTGGATATATAAATGTTCCATAAAATTCAGTTAGTTTTTCTGCGTCTCCTGTTTTTGACCCATCTTCAGTACCTATTATCAACATTTCAGGTCGAACCATATCTTCTTTTACTGTACCCATTGCAATTAAATACGGGTTATAAATAAAACGATAATTTTTAACCAACGGTATAAATTCACGTCTTGTTGTACCAGGTAAAACGGTCGATATTAAAACAACTAATTGTTCTTTTGTTGTATATTGATTTATTTCATTCAAAATACTCTTAACAATTGAATAGTCAAAATCTTTAGGTTCTAAATGTGATGTTCGTTGACTTCCATCATAATCAGGATGATGTGGTGTTGGTACAGCGATGAATATAATTTCCCCATGTTTACAAACATCTTCAAGAATCCATGTCATTTCATGTTTACAACCATCTACTATTCTTGTGTCATAACCTAAAACATCATGACCAGCCTCATACATCACTTCCGCAGCATCCTTTCCCAATTTCCCAACTCCAATAAATCCTATTTTCATATTAAATTATTTTATTTTTCTAAAATCTCATATACATATTCTGGTAAATGTAAAGAATATTTATCATTTAATGTATGGACTTTACATTTTTTATAAAATTCAATAAACTCATTTGGTATAAATAAACTATCATTCACTATTTCAAGTGCTCTTTTTTTATTTTTTATCAATTTATCTTTAATCTTATAATATAATTCATTATAATCTTTATTTTTTAGTGATTTTAAATTACCAATAATACCATTTACTCTATCTTCTAAATTTGGATATTTATCAAATGAATAATCAAATATCTCATCATATAGTTCAAATCCATAATCTTTCAATTTTATATTTTGATTCGGTGCACCATATGATAAAAACGGTTGCTCAATTAATATGGGTTTCCATGTTTTTTCTGAAAAAATTAAATATTCATCGGATGATTCTCCCACTAAATTCATAAATGATTTAGGTTCTAAAATTGTGTCAGATATTTCAACTCTATAACCATTTTTATAATATTCATCAATTTTTAAATAGTTTTCATCCCAAAATTTAAAATTGTATTTATTACCGTTAAAATAATTAGATGTTAATTTATTCCATGAGTTAAAACCATCGTTAAATAAATTATACTCATTCAGTTTATCCATTAATAAACATCTAAATTTATGTGGATTATGATTATAATTAATATATAATCTGTCAAAATTTACATTTATATTAAAATCTTCAATTTTTAAATTACTTATATTAGAATGGAACATTTTATAAGTTTGTAATAAAAAAAATGTTTCCCAACAAATAAACTTCATATTTTTGTATGTGTACCTTTGTTGGTGTTTTTCACTATTTACCGCACCGAATAAAAAATAAATTTGAATTTTCATTTCAACTAATACTTTCTCTAATTCAAGAAATTCAAAATTACTAGCGGCTATTTCAAATTCAAAAAGGTTGGAATAAAAAATAACTTTTGGATTGTTTTTTTTAATTTCATTAATGATATTTGAAAATGAACCGTTTATTGAAATATCTCTATTAGTAAAAAATAAAATATCACTCATATTAATTTTTTAATTTTTAAACTATTCCATAGTTTTAATAATACTTCTCTGATTGTTGCCGATTCATCGATGTCACCATATTTTTCTTTATAATATATTTTAAAATAATTAAAATTATGTTGACAAATTTCAAACATTTCTTCTCTTATTTGTTTTAACTTATCTAATGACATGTTATTAAATTTATCTAATTCATTTACTATCATTTTTGACCTTAAATCTCTGTCGGCTTCATTATCATAACTTTCATCTATCCATTTATCAAACGTTTTGAAACCAATTGATTTTAAATACTTTAACGAATATTGATTACCGTAAACCATAAATGGGTGACCTACTATAATTGGTTTCCAAATTTTTTCAGAAAAAAATAGTGTCCCGTCATCAACTAATGTTTCCGTTACTACTGAAATAAATGTTCTTTTGTAATCTTCAACAGTTATATTAACCGCCAAATTATATTTTAATTCTGGCATCGTATCAATTGTCATTGGTGTTTTATTATCAAAAAAAGTTCTAACTTCTTCACTTACATCAAATGGTATTTCACTAATTTTATTTATACTAATTAGACCTTTATGTATTAAATTTTTTTCAAATAAATCTGTAATAAATCTAATTCTTTGGATTCTATATTGACGATTGTAGGAAAGAAAAAGATATTTATTATCTATTGGTTTAAATTCGATTATATCTCCAAGATATTTGTTCCAAGGTTCAAAATAAGATATACCTTTCGCGTCAAATCCTAAATTTCTTTCTTTTACAATTTCTTCAGATAATAAATTTCCACATAAATAAAAAATAGAATTTTTTGGTAAATTTGATTCTACTCTCCATTTTTCTATTATTTCAAAATTATCATTTCCCTCCATTCCCGAATAACCTTCATAAAGGAATAATAATAAAATTTTAGATTTCCCATTTTGAACATCACTCAAATATTCAGGAGAAACGCATTTGAATCCAATTGATTCATTATTTATAAAAAAAGTGCTAGTGTATATGTTTATTATGTATATATGTGGAGAATTATTTAATTCTTTTTTAGGGGTATAATCTATAAGATTACATAATTTTGGTGTAATTTGGTTTACTAAAAATCTACGTTCAAACATTTCATTGTCCTCTGTGAGAATATTCCAATGGCCCCATGTGTGGGGGATTGATAATGTTTGAGATTCTTTTATATACCATGTTTTAGAGGACCCATTTGGTCTATAATAATCAAAAATACTATCCCATTCTTCTAAGCTACAAATTATTTTTTCCATAAAAATATATACATAATATACCTATTTTATTTTAAAAAATCAAATAATTTATATATATTTATACTATGATTAAGAATATTGAGAAATATCCAATTACTAAAGAACCTCTTTGGGATAAATCGGGTTTAGTGCAATTTGAAAGAAAAATGGCAGACCATTGGGAATCTGGTAAAGTTAAAGGACCAATACATTTAAGTGGAGGTAATGAAGATGAATTAATTGAGATATTTAAAAGGGTTAAAAGTAATGATTGGGTTTTTTCCACGTGGAGATCTCATTATCACGCACTTTTAAAAGGTATCCCTTCTGAATGGTTAGAACAAGAAATATTAGATGGTCGTTCAATTACCATTGTTAATAAAGATGAAAAATTTTATTCTTCAGCTATTGTAGGTGGAATTATTCCGATTGCGATTGGAACCGCTATTGCCAATAAAAGGGAGGGTAATAAAGATATGGTTTGGTGTTTTGTGGGTGATATGGCATTTGAATCGGGTATTTTTATGGAAAACTACAAATATTCCAAGAATTTTGATTTACCAATTAGATTTGTTGTCGAGGATAATGGAGTTTCAACTAATACACCTACAATTGAAACATGGGGGATAAAAAGTGAGATACCATCAGATATTATATGGTACGAGTATGAAAAACAGTGGCCGCACTACGGAACAGGAAAATGGGTAGTGTTTTAAATTTAGTATACGATAAATGGGATAATGATACTCCAATTTTTAATGGTAAATTTCATTATCCTAATAAACATTTTTGGGATATTGAGGAATACTTGATGTACTATGTAAATTCATTTGTGGAAATAAATGAAAGATTTAAAATAGTTCGTAATAAAATTAAGGATGTTTATCAAAATGCAGATGAGAAATTTTACTATTTTATTGGTCATTCTTCAATAAACATATTAGAGATTATAGAAAACGGTTTAATATTGAGTAATGAAATTATAAACTGTTTAAAAGATTGTAATAATTTTAATTTAGTTTTTTTTACAAATCACGAGTGTGATGATGAAGATGGATTTGTTAAGTTAAATAATTTGGACGTAGATAAAAATCAAATATATATTGTTAATAACAATTATAAATTAAAAGATTATATAATAAAGTACAAATCTGAAATTAATATATGTAGTACTGAATATTTACCAATTGTTGTTTCATTATCACTACAAAGGGATTTAGGTACGGAATTTACTACTAATAAAAAAGATAAATTTTTTATGTGTTTTAATAGAGGTCCAAAAATACATAGATATTCTTTATTGGTTTTTATGTATAAAAATAACTTGTTAAATGACACAAATTGGTCTTTCATACCAACAAATGGTGTAAATTATGATAAAAATTATTATCAAATTTTTGAACAGGATGAAATTTTATTTTATCAAAATGAAATAGATTATTTTAATAATTTGAAATTAAAAATTAGCGATTATGAAATTAATGATTTAGAATTTAACGAAAATAATGAAATTAAAATTGTAAATCCAAGATACCTTAAGGCGTTATCTCCGCCAGATATACCACATAATTATGAAAATTCGTATGTTAACGTGGTAACCGAAACGCAATTTTTAAACAACAAGGTAATTCATATAACAGAAAAATCAATGAAACCTTTTTTTTATTATCAATTTCCTATGATACTATCAACCCAACATCATATAAAATCATTAAAAGAAAGATATGATTTTGATTTTTTTGATGACATTATTGACCATAGCTATGATAACGAATATGATAATAAAATTAGATTTAAAAAATTCACCAAAGAGTTAAAAAGATTACACTCTAATAAAGAAAGTTTAATTGATTTTTATAATAAAAATTACATTAGATTTAAAAATAATAAAAATAAAATAATACAAATAGGTAAAAGTAAAAGTGATTATCTATTCATAAAAAATTTACTATGACATACAAAGAAAAATTAACCGAAATGATGACTCAATTAGGTCAAAGAGAAGATACAATATTTATTGGTCAACAAATAGTGTGGTCGGGTAATCCTATGAGTTCAACATTAAATGGTGTGTCAAAAAATAAAATGATTGAGGTTCCTGTAATGGAAGATTCTCAAATGGGTATGTCATTAGGTATGTCTATGTTGGGTAAATTTGTAATTACTTTTTATCCTCGTTGGGATTTTTTAATTTGTGCCTCCAATCAATTAGTGAATCATGTGGATAAAATAAAATTGATGAGTAATAATCAATGGAATCCGAATATGATTATAAGGGTTGGTAAGGGTTCAGATAAACCTATTGATCCAGGTCACCAACATAAAAACAATTATATATCTGAATTTAAAACTATGTGTCCTAATATAGAATTTCATGAATGTTTAAATCCTTATGATGTTGAGTTATCTTACAAATACGCTATGGATAATGGTGGCATCCATGTTATATGTGAATATCCCGAATTGTATCTATAATAAAATTATACAATTCGTTCGATATAATTTTATATCCTTCAATGTTTGGATGTTGGGTTGGTCTTGTTTTATAATTTTCGGGGTGTTCCCAAATGTCTTCCCTATTAATTTCATTAAGTAAATCTCTTATAGTTTTATACCCAAACCCCCAATAATATTTTTTATTTATTGAAGTGGTTTTATCATCTTCTTTTTTTAAATCTAAAATCATATTTTCAAAAGCATCGCACATTATGTACTTGATACCATAAAATTCAAATAATCTTTGTGTAAATACTATATAATTTTGATTTACAATGTTATAATAATTTTGATTAAATAGATTTAATAAAAAATGTTCTTTAAATGAACTTAAAAAATTATCATATTTTTCATTATCACTCTTATATGACTCAATAAATTTATGTGGTAATTCCACTAAATGTTTTACTGACCAACTTACCCATTCATTTTTAGGTAAAAATGGAACACTATCCCTTAATGAAGAAGACCACATTATAATAACTAAATCGTTATTTTTTATTTTACCATTTCTTATGTCGGATATTACTTTATTAAAAATTTTTAAATTAGAACTACCTGATATCCCATTGTTATAAGATTTTATTTTTAATCTATCAGAAAGTAATTTTACCCATGAATGTTTTTTCCATTCTTTTCTATTGTCAACTGTTCCTTGTCCTTCAGTCCAACTATCTCCGTATGCGTGTAATTTCATTTTATTTATTAAATGATACTATAGAATATCTTGGGTATTGTGCGTATTCTTGAACTGCACTAACAAAATGTGGAGATCTGAATACTTTATTATTTAATAAAACAACTCTATTAAATTTAGGTAATATTTGTTTATTGAATTCAATATCATTATCATCTACCACATTTAACATTCCACCCCAATCCCACATCCATTTTTCGTTAATATAATATATTAAATTAATGTTTCCACTATAATCATCAATATGTGTTCTATAATAATCACCTTTATCAAGTTTATAACATCTAACATCAAATTTATCTAAATCAAATGGTGATGAACTTTTTAAAAATGGAACAAAATAATTTTTAAAAATATCTTGTACATCTATGTGATTTTCCAAATTTTCTGAACGATTAAATTTTGCGATATATGGTTCATCATCTTTAGGTAAATGAATTGAGTCTGTTTTAAATACATGTCCGTAATGTCCTTGACGATGTTGTTCAAATCTATCCCAAGAAGTTTCGTTTATATATAAATCTTGTAGTTTTTTGGCATATTCAAACGGTAAAAAATTATCTAATACAGTATAACCTACAGTAAGTAAATCTTGTTTGTTTTGTTCGTACATATTATTAATTTTAACCTTCGTTTATATCCACATTAGAACCGTTCCAACTAATCCCCCAATTTTGAAATTCTGCCGCCAAACAATCTAACTTATAGTCTTTTCTACCTCCCACAATTTCTTGTATTCTATTTTTAGCCGTATTTCTAACACCATTTAAACCATGCGTTAATTCCAAATTATTACCTTCTTTTATACCTTTACGATAATTTGACTCATTATGCCAAATATGTAAATTAGTTTGTGCTAAAACTATTATAGCTCTAATAGTCTCCGCAGTAATTGAATTTGGATTGGCATCTAAATATAATTGTATATCATGTTGAATGTCAGATATTTCTTGTGAATATTCTTCTTTATGTTCATGTATAAAAACTTCTTTTAATTGAGATATACTTTGTCTATCAATTAATTCCGCTAAAGTTGGAAGATATTTTCTTTTTTTATTATTCATTTTATATTAATTTATTTTTATTTTTAAATTTATCACTTTTTATATGTTCGTATATTGTTTTAGCCATCTCTTCATGTCCCTTTATTGAAGGGTGACTACAATTTGTAATATACCCTTTAGGGCTTAACTTATCAAGTGATTGTCCGTATTTGTAAAATAAATTTTCATCGTAATTATTTGTAAATTTATCTAAATCTTCTAAATGCAATAAGTAATCAGAAAAACAACCAAATCCATTTGGGTATAAAAAGTTATTCCAATCTACAATATCAACTAAACGATTTACATACTCAACTTGTTCTTTTAAATAATTTGGTGTTTTACCTTGGTTACATTCACAATCATTTAAAATTCTATTTACAAATTCTTCTCTTTTATAATCAACCCTAAAAGCACTCGTAACTATTAAATCAGCGTTATGAGCTTTACACCAAGTTTTAACTTCCGCAATACCCAATAACATTTCAATTATACCAACTCTATCACTGAAAACATATTCACCATAAGCCTCCCATAAATCTTTTTGATTTTTATCATGTGTTATTTTTGGCCACATTGTTTGATAATGTATATGTTGATTAAACTCTCTGTGCACAAAATCAAATCGTTCATATCCTGAAAGCATTAAAACTACAATTTTTTCTTTTGCTCTTTCCATTCCTATCTCAGGATGAAGATATAATTCTTTAATTGGTCCTCGATTACCTCTACCTGTCATTCCTAAGTTAACTGGAATATAATCGGTTAGATGATTCCTACATAATTGGTGTACCCATGAATTATCGTAATATGATTTTTGATATTCATACCCCATATTATCGGGTATGTTATTTAAATCCCAATTACATTTTTCCCATAGTTCCGTAGAACATGCACCATGTCCTTCAGTAAAACTATCACCGATTGCTATGATAATTTTAGACTGTTCATTAATTGGTTTAATCATGTCATATTTATACCAATCCCACATATTTTATATTAATTTTTTCTTAGTTATCCCCAAAGGCATTACCTCACTAACATATTTATGTAATTCCATAAATGCATCAGGTCTTCTTTTTAATTTATCCATAAAAACATTGTAATTATGTTCCACAATTTCTTCCATAGATTTAAACCAACTTAATTTATCTTCAATACTAATTATTTTTTTTAAAGATTCAATTATTGCCTCCATTCTCTCAAACGTTGGTAAAGAATCATAACTTTCGTCTATAAATCCGTCGAATGTTCTGTAACCTGTTTCTCTTAATTTTTTTAAAGTATCTTTATTACCCATTATAATGAATGGTTGTCTACAGGCAATTACTTTATATGTTTTTTCACTAATGAACATTGTACTATTACTATCCCCACAATGTGCTTCACTAATAACCGTGACAAATGTATCTAAACAAATTTGGTCATTGAATCTTCTAATATAATGATTATCATCAAGTTCATCATTTCTTTTACCATGTACTAATAATGGTAAATTTTCAGTTAATTTATTAACATAATCGAGTTCTATTGTCTTACCTTCAAAGTACCAATTACTTTTTTCAAATTTATTCATACTAATAAGACCTTTATCTAAAATACCAGCCTCAAACATATACTTATAAAACCATATTCTATGTGGTCTTAGTCTTTTATTAAGACAAGCAAATGCTTTTATATTATTAATATTTTCAGTTTTATATTTTATATGGTCCTCCCAATTCGGTAAACTTTCGTTTCTATGTGGCATATGTAAAACAGTTACACCTAAATCCAATTCAAAATGAGGGTAACCGATAACTTTAATTCTTTCATCAATAAAATATTGATTGGCCCATTTTTTATAAAATTCATCCACTATCATATTACCAGTCACATATACCACAAATTTTGGTGATATTTTCCATTCTTTACATTCTTTATGGAACCATTCCCATAACCAATCGGTTTGGTACCCTTCGAAGCTCTGGTCAATTAGTAAAATTGCATCTCCATTTCTTAAATCTCTTAAATATTTTTCATTTAGATGTGAAAATAGACTTTTTACGTTTGGATGGTATCCAGTCCAATCTTCAGGGCTATGATTTACACCACATGTTATGATGTAATTTTTTATATTTTCATGTTTATCATGATATGTATGTTCATCAGTTATATCATTGGAGGTGTAAAATAAATAATTAGCATTTATAAGAGGTGAAACACCGAATCTTTTTATTCCAGACGGGTTAATATCTGTACAATTGGTAAAATTTAAAAAATTTTTTCCGTCTTCAAATATAAATTTCATATTACAAGTTATTCCTTAATATAAGTATTATTTTTGGGATTTAAAAGACATAATGTTTAAATAATTACGGATACCTTCTTCATAATTAATGTGTTCAAAATCCACATATTTTTTTAATAAGGTGAAATCAACACCATAATCTCTACTGTCATTTGTAAAATTTTCAACGTATTCAAACGGTTTTATTTTTTTTATGATATTAATCAGTTCACTTTTATTGATGTTCAATTCATTAACTCCAATATTTAAAATTGGTTCGTTAAATTGTGTATTTACTAAATTGGTTATAATCTTAACACAATCAATAACATGTAAATGTGGTCTTTTAGCAAAAGGGTCGTATATTTCAATTATTTTTTCGTCAATTACATCGTTTATTATATTATTAATAAAGACATCATTTCTTGTATAATCAGAATTACCGTAAAGTGTTGATAATCTCAATATTTTAAAATTTGAATTTTTATTTTTGGTAATAATTTTCTCACACTCTATTTTCATTTTTGAATAGAGTGATGTTGGTATAACTGATGAGTTTTCATTTACTATATGTTCCGTCTTACCGTAGACACTACAACTACTAATAAAGTATACTTTAGGTGTTCTATATATTCCAGACCAATTAAATGAGTTTATAAATGTGTTAAAATAACCAACTTCAGTTTCTACTTGTTTTTCGGTATTTAATTCATTTAATCTTGGTTGTGATAGATAAAATATTATATCAAAAGATGGATAATGAAAATCAGATCTAAGTGTTATTGATTCTACATCTCCGTTTATTTTTTTACACTCTATTAAATCTTGTGTGTTGTATTTGAATTTATCAAATACAACTACATTGTGTCCTTTTTTTGTTAATTCTTTAGATAATGGTATACCTAAATAACCTCCTCCTCCTATTAATAAAATATTCATATTATTCTCTTATCATATCGGCAGTAACACAATGAAAAGACCCTCCAAGTGTTCTTGAATGTCTTAATTTACAATCTAATGAATCAATTTTATATTTTTTTAATTCTTTAATTAATTCAGTTTGTCTATTATCAACTATTACTGTGTTTTCATCTACCGATAATAGATTTATACCAACCCAAACAGATGCTCTTTCAACTTTGTGGTACCCAATATCAACCATTGGTGGTGACCATATTTTGTCCCAAGATTTTAACATCTCAGGCATGTTACCTTCATTCACCCTTTCTGGATTTAATAAACAAAGACCCTCACGAAGTAATGCAATGGTTGAGTCCAAGTGACTGTATGAATACATGTTTTCAAGGATATGTACCTTGTATTGGTCTCCTAATAGGTTCTGTAACCATTTTCCCCCTAACTTGTTACCAGTATTACTAACAAGATATAAAATATCATTATTTGACCTCAAAATATTAGCCGCGTCAAACACAGGTTCTCTTTCGGTTAATGTTAATTTAGATAAATCATCTCTTTGGTAACTGTCATCATTCAAGATTGGTTTTGGTGCGGATATCCACTTTGCCCCTTCGTTCATGTATTCAATAAATTGGTCCCTAAAACAATATGTTTCAAACTGTCTAGACCTTAAAGTCATTGGTGCTTCTAATATTGTATTTCCTATTACTGTGACTGTATCTCTCGGACAAAACGTATAATATTGGTCCGTCTTCCAAAAACCATTACTTATACTCTTATTTGTTTTTATACTTTTAGGTCTTTTTACTTTAATTCCACAATCAGTCAATAAAGTAACTAATTTCTCTAAATCCTCATATGTTTCTTCGTAAACAACATCATCAAATCTACCACATTCATCATATGGGATATTTATTTTATCCGCATAATTTATTGAATGTAAGTCTACATTATGTTGTGGCATATTAGCGTTATCTATTGTACCAACAAATACTTCCTTTAATTTACCCCATTCATTATTAACTGATATCATTTTTCCTAAAAATTTCTAATTTTGTCAAATCTGGCCAATCATTAATTGTCCATTCTTTTGGTTTATTTAATATTGCTGTTGGTAATTTAATTAAACCTTCTTCCGCAATTTCAGGTGTCATATAATAATGATATCCAACCATATCTATATTTTGTTCTTTCCACGGTATATTTGGTAATCTACCATCATAAGACATTTTTTTTAATTTGATGGCAGCTTCTTGATTGTCAGTTAATATCATACCACCTCTACCTAATGATAAATGTTTTTGATATTGGAAACTAACTGACATAAATGTTTTCGGGATATAACTATTAGGTTTCCATAAAACAGCGGCATCAATAACACTATATGATATATAATAAAAATCTTTCCAATTTTGAGTTCTCCATTCTAATCCTAAATTTAATTTTTTAGCTAAAAATGGAATTGAGATGTAGGTTTGTTTAGGAACATTAATTGATTTTACATTGTGGTAACGTAAACATAATTCAACTCCATGTGTACAGCTATCAACGGCAACAGCAAACGGAGACCCAAAGAACTCCGCTATTTTCTTTTCAAAATTTGTAACCGTTTCAAAATTCATTTTATATATCTTTGGGTGTGATTTTCTTTAGACTACTAACATCTAAATTTGTTTCTCCAAATTTTTTAGTAAAATCTTCAGGTTGTATCCAACTTGGATTAGTGTACATTGGTTTAATTACAGTTTCCCAATCATCATTTGTTGATACTGTTGGTTGATTTCTATAATTTTGAGCAAACTCACTCCAAGTAGACCTTTCCGATTTAATTAAAAATTTACAAAAACTTAAAGCAAATAAATCAATTACATTTTCAATAACACTTCCTCTAATTAGATTATTAATGTTTATTTCAGAATTTAAAAGATATTCTTTTACTATACCATAAAAATCATGTCTTGTTAAAATTAAATCTTTATATTTTTCTTTATAATATGAATAATATTTTAATGGTAAATCTGCACTAATATAAAATTTTTGTTGTGGATTTATTTCAATCATTTTATCAATAATTGTAAAATATTTGTCATCGGAAATAAAAGGATAATCATAATAAATTTTAGGTGTTTTATTTTTAAAACCCCAAAACTCATCTCTAATTGAATCAGGTAATGTTGCCGCATTATCTTGATCATATTTAACTCCACTATTTCTTCTTAAATGTATACCTACAACATCAAATAAATTACGTTTTAATAAATCTTCAATAAAAATATCTTTAAGTTTAATAAAACTTAAAGGTCTTTTATCTATTTTTTTATTTTTATATAAATAATTTAAATCGGTATAACCAAAATCAGAATACCAATGGTCATCATCAGATAAATAAAGACGATTATTTTCAAACATATAGTGTAATCTTTCTGAATCAATTTTTTTGGCGGTTCTTACATCAAAATTTTCAGTATCTAATACAGTGACCATGTTTAAATCTTGAGCCTTTTTATCATATTCGTATGAAATAAATGCTGAAGTTTCAGGTAGGGATATTAACGCTAATTCAGGCCAATCGGTCTTATTTAATAAAATTCTATAATCAAAATAATTACGTTTATTTATTTCATAAGCAATCTCCCAATGTAAAATTCTATTACATAAACCAGTGTCAGCCTCTTCCCATCCTCCAAATGGTTCTAACCATCTAAGTGTTTTTTCGTATATCATTTATTATAATTTTCTTTATCTGAAATATAAACTCCAGATTCAAAATGTGTTATTTTACCATCGGTCATTGATACATCAGAAATTTTATCATCAACAACCAATGAATTGTACCAATCTTCCAATTCAGGAAATGTCTCCACAAAATTCTTATTTCTACGAATATCATATTGAACATAAAAACTTTTAAAATCATGATATTGCATGGACATATCCATTTCACTTGTATTATGACCTCTATTAACAACTTCTATATAATCAATCAATCTTTGAATTTGAGCACCTTCATGCATATTGATTAATGGATTCTTTTTATGTTTTCTCCACCACATTGATAACTTACCGTGTAAATCGTGTTTAATATCGTCCGGTAATGTAAGTGGTGACATAAATGCTGGCCATCTTAAAATGTTAAAGTCAACAATTGGTTTGTGTGTTCCGTATTTCTCTTTTAATGTCAACATATCATCTAAAAATTCGGTAATACTAAATAAACACAAACTATTAATTGTCATCATAATAACAACTTGTCTAATTTTAGCACTCTCAATTACTTTAACTAAATTACTTCTCCACAGTTCATAATTTAAACCGTCTCTAATATATTCGGCATGTGCACCGTATGCCTCACAACTTGTATATAAATCGAATTCTTTGATATCTAATTCGTGAGATATACTAATTAACCTATTCACAGTCGTTTCATTAAGACCTAGGTTAGAATTGACTGCAAGTCGTAAATTAGGGGATGGATATTGTTTCATTATGTCCATAAACTGCCAGAAATTACGAGATTGTGATGGTTCTCCACCAGTTATTCGTATTTCCATTAATTTTTGTGACAATTCAGGCCACCATTTTAAGAAAGCATCCACATATGGATTGTTCTCATTGTACTTACCATAAATTTCCGACCAAGATCCGTCAGCATAATAAGCTCCAGCACTAGTGGTTTTAAATTTTTGATATGGCCCGTTATCTCTAATATCTTTACCCCAAGTTGTTGAGTATCCTGAATTACAATATGAACAAGCAAAATTACATGTTCTATCAAAACTAACCTCCATAGTTTGAGGTATAATGTCTGCATCCCATGGTAGTTCTTTTAATGCCGCAATATCTTCTGAACTATATATTTGACTTTTATATACTCTATCTGAAATATTATTTCTACCAATATCCTCAATCTTCCAACAGTAAGAACATTCGGCCGGTTTTACTCCCTCTAACATCATTTTACGTATTTCTTTTTTAAAATCTGTATTGTGTAATGCTGCTGGATTTTTTTTAATTGCTTCCACATCAATAGGATGTGGTAATGGTAAATGACATGAGTTTGTAAATCCATGTCCTAAGTGTAAACTTACGTTTAACCATTTAGCGGCACAAAAACTACAACTTATTTTATTTAAATGTTCATCTCTCCAATCAGATAATTGTTCTGACATGTTTTTTTAATTTAATTATTTTATATATTCTACAGGTACCCTTTCTAAAAAATTATTATTTGATGATTCATCATAAATAATACCTAAATTATTCGTAAATTTAAAATCATAATAGAAAAGAATATCTTTATAGTATTTTCTTACTGGTAAATTGTGAATTTCAGATTCATATAATTCTTTCGCAATTTCAATATCATAGTGTCTACTGATAAATGATAAATGATTTATATCCATTTCACAATAATATCTATGTTTTTCAGAATCAATATCAGGATTTGAACAACCTAGAAAAAAAGCCGATTTTTTATAATCTTCAATTAATTCTCCATCAAATTCATATTCCGAATCTAATTCAAAATTCTTATAAAGAATTATTTTATTTTTATTTCTAACAATCGATAATGTGACACCTTTTTCAATCTCTTTAACGGTTACAGTTTTAAAAATAGCCATATTAAATTTATCATCCTTGTCATTAGTGGTCCAAAATTCAAAAGCAGTTGTTTTAGAATCTTGGTTGTATGATAGACCCAAATTTTTACCTGGTTTTCCAAATATCATACAAATATCATCTTTCATGTAATGACTTCTAATTTTAAAGTTAACAGTTATTATGTATTTTTCTTTATGTAAAAATTCATAAAATATCTCGTTTTCTTTTTTATCAAATAATGTCACGTATTGGTTATCGTGGTGTTCAGACATTTCCCATTCAAATTTAACCCAATATGGTTCTTTATATATTATTTTCATTTTCTATATTTTTAATAAACTGTTTTAATTCAGGGAAATATTCAACACAATCTAAATTCCTTCTTTTTTTATATTCAATAATAAAGTTATAAAAATCTAATTTATCTTTATCAAAAACATTATATTCTAAACCATAATCCGCAATAAATATATCTTTAATTCTTGATATTTTTTCAATTTCTTGTGTTGAGAATCCTACATCGGTAATTTTTTGTGTCTTGTGAAAATTTAAACTTCTAAACGTTGAATTAAACTTCATAAATTTAATCCATCTATCAAAATAATCTAAATTTATAAAATCTTTTAAAATCCTAAAGCTCATAAATGGTGGATGTCTTAAATATGACGTGTCTAAAATTATTGCTGAATTCCAATAACGTTTAGTGTTAAAATGTTTTACTTTCATTTTATAAACTTTCTTAATTAATTGTTCATAAGAAAATACACTAAACACATTAAATGTTGACATTACGACGATTGTTACTTTAGGTAACTTTGATAAAATCTTATCTATATTTTGAAATAATTTTTCGAAATCTAGCCCGTATCTAGTATATTCAGCTTGTTTACCATGTGCGTCACATGAAGTAAAAATAATTAATTCCTTAACCTTTTCATCTTTTATAATTAAAGATAATTTATCTATTAACTTATCTATTAATTCGTCTGGCACACCTAAATTACTATTAATTGATAGTTTTAAATTTTTATTAGGTTTTTCAGTTTCAATAATATAATCTAAAACTTTCCATGTATCTTTTGATAACAATGGTTCCCCACCTGTAATTCTAAAAGTATCTAAACTATTATATAATTCAGGAAACCACTCCCAAAATGCTTCTACATATGGATTTTCTTCTGTTTGTTTATATGGTTTAGTATTTCTTTCTTCCATTCTATCTAAACCATTATATTGGTAAGATAAATTATACGCTCCGTGTTCATTTATTTCTTCCATCCATTTGGATGAATATTCAGGACCACAATATGCACATTTAAAATTACAAGTGTTTGAAAAACTAATTTCAGCATATTTTGGATTATAGTCTTCTCTCCAATCTAATTTTGAAATGTCTTCAAAATATGGTTCAGACCATGGTTCTGACGATTTAAAAACTCTATCAGAAAATGATGTAGTAGAAGTATCTTCGACATTCCAACAATATTGACATTCAGAAGGTCTTTGGTCATTCAACATTTCTTTTCTCGCTAGTTTCTTTGTCTTACTATTGTGAAGTGCTGTTGGATTTCTTTTAATCTCTTCTAAACCAACTTTATGTGGTTCAGGGTGGTGACAACTATGTGTGGTACCGTTGTGTAGGTGCATTGTCACTTGGGTCCATTTTGCTAAACAAAAACCGCAACCTACAGAATCTAATTTATCTTTTACTATTTCAAAACCAACACTAGACATTTTATTTTTTTTCTTTAAAAATGTCTTATTTACAATAGTATCAATAATTAAAAATTCATCGTCATTATCTTTTAAATCATAATAAGAATACAAATAATCAAAATCTTCGGATGATTTTATACTTTCTAAATTTTCAGAATATTCTTTTAATTTTTTTATATTAATATCTTCATTATAAACACTAAAATGTAAAACATCCATCTCAGTTAAACATTTATGTTTTACATTTAAACTATCAGCATTGTGGCATCCCAAATATATTGGTTCATTAATATAATCATCAATTAATTTATCTGAACATAAAATAGTTTCAAATAATTTATAGTCTCTATATAATTTAAACATTTCCCCATTATATGATACTGTAATGGTTATTCCATCAATAAGTGTTTTGTTATTAATCGTGTCAAATGTGAAACAGTTAAATTTATCTTCTTCATCTCCTTCTTTTTTTGTCCAAAATTCAAACACAAATAAATCGACATCGTAATCATAACTGATACCAATATTTTTACCTGGTATTCCCCAAAATCCAATTTTATTGTCTTTTTTATAATTTTTATCAATTTTAAATGTTAAATTAATGGTAAAATTACCTAAAGTTAAAATATTAGTTTGAGGTTCTGTCAATTTAGGTTTTAAAAACCACGGTTTTTGGTATTCTATTTTCATATCATCTTAACATTTATAAATTTAGTGTTGGTATATAAAGATACATCAATATTTTCAATATTCAAAACATTTAGTATATTATTTAACCCATCTTCACTATGTTTAATTAAACCCTGTTGCATTTCCATAACAAATCTTTTTTCGTTTTTAGCTGTAGTTTCCCCTTTCGCCCATTTTCCTTGTACGTAACCCTCGTCTATGTGTGGTATACAGTCAAAATTACCTTCCTTTCTAAATGGAATGACATTTTCAACTACATTAATGTTTTCTTTAGTGATATTAACATTAAATTCACATTCTTCTTTATTAATATTTTCTACAACTCCTTTTTTAAAATCCATTTGTAATATTAATCCATCTAATCCATATAATGCCTCATCAACATCATTTATTGATTTATTAAAGATTCTAATTTCCGCAATTTTACCTTTAAAAAATGTATTAACGTGTGAACAAAATCCAACTATAAACGGTTGTAGATTATTATATGATTTTAATTTTTTATCAATTTTAAATGGTATATTTTCTTTAATTCCATTTTGATTGGTAATTAATTCGTCATTTATATATAATGACATTTCCTTTTTCTCACTATTATATGACATTGTCACCCATGTCCATTGATTTTCATATCTTTTTGCGTAGTTGTAATAATGATTACTGTCCTTGTCGTACATAACCATATTAACTGAACGTGAATTATTAAACGATAAACCCCACGTCCACGAATCTAATTTTCTTATTAATGGATATTCAATGAATTTTTTTTCTTTATCACCAACAAGCCATACAGGTACTTTTTCGGGTTGTTGTTCTGCATTAAATAATATTGATATGGTATGATTATTATTTAAACAATTATCTAATTCTTTGTTAGAAGGTATAATTATAAAATTATTTATTCCGTTAAACGTTGCCGTTGATTTATTTTTATAAATTTTAAAAATATTATTTGTTGTGTATCCTTCTAAATAACATCTCCAAAAAAGATCATCATCTTCTTGACCCCAATCCCAATATTCATTTGAATATCCGTTAGTTTTATATGCCTGTTCTTTTGTAAATAAAACAACACCTCCAAAGTATTGGTCGTAACCTAATCCGTAATTATATTTAGATAATTTAGTTGCAATGTGTGTTGGGTGTTCTTCAGGATACGAATAATCGGCATCTAATTGTGGTAACATATCAACATCGTGCCATGCGACATAATCACATCCGTCTTCAAAAGCATAATGTGCAGCAATGTTTTTCATTGCACCTCTATTGAATAACTTTTCATCTATTTGATGTCCAACATAAAATGTATGGTCAATTCCGTTATCTGTTAAATGTTTTGATAGATGTGGTATTAATTTATCAATGTGTTCTTTTCTATCTCTATATGGTATGCAAATACCTAATTTATGGCTCATATTCCTACGTTAACGTGTGTTATGTTTTCAGTTATTTTAATTTTAGAATGTTCAATGAATTCCAATGTTGATAATCCGTCATTTTCTAATAATTCATCATTTAATCTAACTTCATTGTAAAATCTTAATTGATTCCATCTGGTTGCTTTGAATTTCCATTTATTTTTATAAAACCCATTTTCTTTATGTGGTAACAATGCAAATGTTGATTCTCTTCTATGTGGTATTTTTATTCTTTTATATTTTTCAAATTCTAAATCAACAATTTCACAATTAAAAATTTTACCATTATTTAAATTACCTGACAAATCTTTTAATTTATAACCCTCAATAAAATTGGAGTCGTAGTATAGTTGTAGGTCTTGTGATGATATATAATTACCAAAATTTTCCTTTAAATTATTATTTTCATTTTTAGATATTTCTAAAATTTCGTTATCATTTAAATTTCCATTATATGCTGCAAATGTTGAAATATAACCTTTAAAATAATTAGGATATTGTGAAGTAAATGGGTCATTTCTTTTTGGATTGCCAGTACCTAAATAAAAATATTTTTCATCATCATATGAACGTATTTTTTTATTAAATGTTTTTTGACCAATTAATTTTCCGTCTTGGTATACTTTTATAACGTTGTTGGTGTTATCTAACACAACACATATATTTGTTTTATAATTTGTTATTATGTTTGAATTAATATAAACTGCGTTATTGTCTTTATCGAAAGTACAAAAATTATATCTACGAAATGAATTGTATGTAATTGAAAAATCGTATCCAGGGATAGAAAATATTGTAAAATCATCAAAATCTTTCGTGTGGTCAAATGTGAAATCGTTAGGATAAAACGAAACGAAAAATGTCATATTTTGATTAAGTTTAAATTCATTTCTCGCCTTAACATATGCGTTTACACCATTAAGTTTTAATGCTTTTGATGGTGAGGTCCCCACATTCTGAATATCTAAATCGTTCAATGGTATACCTTTTTTTTCGCACCTATAAAGTAAATCGGTATCTTCATATCCCCAACCCCAATACTTATTGGAATACCCATCTATTTTACGAAAATACTCCATTGGAAACATTGTAACTCCTCCAAAATATTCCTCAAATGTTAATTTTTTACCATACTCTTCATTATTTAAAAAATGTGTCGATAGATGTAGTGGTGCATCTGAATAACTATAATCAACTTGTACTGGTATCATGTCAATATCATGAAATACGACATAATCACAATTTAATTCTTCAGCGTACTTAAAACCAATATTTAATAATGTTCCTCGATTAAATAATTTGGCATCATCTTGATTAATAACAATTAATTCATAATTGATATCAAATTTTTCCATATACCTAACAAATCGTCTACTAAATTCTTTTAAGTGACTTCTTCTATTTCTATATGGAATAATGACTCCTAATTTTTTACTTTTTTCCACTCTTGGTTGTTACTTTCATTTCTCTACCTTCTTCAAATACAACTTCTTTTACGATTTTGTTATGAAATTCGGCTAGATAATATTGGACTCTATTACCCCACTCATCTTTATCAATTTCTTCAAACCAAACGGTTAAAGAATCTAATGAATTTGCAATTTTTTCTAAGGCTTTTACTTTTCTTGTTTCAAGAGCCATTAACTCGTCATTTGTTGATTTTACACTCATACTGATGTTATTTTATTTATTAATTTATTCCAACTTTTATATCTATTATATTCAGGATATATTAATCCCAATTCAAACATATATTCTCTTTTATTTAGGTTTATTTTATATTTTGTTTTTAATAATTCAGTGAACATTTTGAAATACTCATCTGAATAAGAATAATCTTCTTTTATTTCTGCAACCGCTTTCACTCTATCAATAGAAGTTTTATCCCATTTAAAATGATGTACTTGAACTGAATGAGACGGTATTGGTGCAATCAATGGATGTCCCCAACCTTGCCATTTCCATGTTGTTTGTCCATCAATATCTACATAATGTTGTCCTGATGTAATTTTAATTCCACCTCTAATTAAACATATTTTATTTGGGCAAGCTTTACTCATGTGATATCTAAAGAATCCGGCATTTGGAAATTGTTCCCATATTGATATGTTGTCTTTTAATTCAACAAACTCACCATCTTCTCCAATTCTATCGATAAAACCACCTCGAACAATATCCCAACCATACTCTTCACAATCGTTAATCAATGAAACAATATCATCATCAGGATATAAATGAAATTCATCAATATCAGCAATTACCCACCAATCAAATGGTTTTTGGTCTTTAATAAAATTATATAATGAGGTTACTTTTTCCCAATCAAAAACTCTATCTTTAATGACCTTAACAATTTTAACATTATCATGATCTTTAATAATTTCATTTATATCTTCTTCTAATGTTGGATATAAATCTGTTTTATAAATCGCAATATTAATCTCATCAACATATCTTTTATAATGTTTGATGAAATGTGGAAGTAAATTAACTCCGTGACCTATAACTGTTAATAACCTAACCATTATTTTTTATTAATTACCGTTATACCGCTTGATGCTGGTTTGTTAGGTAATATATGAAAATTAAATAAATTAATCAAATTATATGATGGGTTTTTTTCTAATTCTTTAATAAATTTTGATGGGCCGTCAAATCTATGGTGGTCTTTTTTTGCGTCTTCTGATATTAATAAATTTTCCTCGTAATTTGAATCTGTGTCGTGTATAATGACAATACCTTTATCTGTTAATAGTGTTGAATATAATTCAAAATCTTTCTTGACTCCTTCATATGAATGGTCACCATCTATGAATAGAAAGTCAATCTTAATGTCTTGCATCACAAAGAAATTATAATATGCTTCTTCTGATGTTGATTTAATCAATCTGGGTTGAAACGTATGTCGGTAGTATGAATTCTCATCTTCAAGGTCGTTAGGTCCTCCTACCCCATTGCAAGCGTCAACCAGATAGGTTGTACCGATATCACCCCAATTTAAAGTATCGTTACCTTCAAATATTCCTTGTTTATGTAAATCTAATCTTGCTTGTGTTATAATACGAGGAATATACCCACCGCCTGAACCAATACAAACACAATTCTTGGCTCTCATATGTTGTATTAATGAATAAACCATAATACCATCACCCATATGTTCTTCAGTGGCTCCGTGTGTCCATCTATAAGGTACTGGTTCACCGTTATTGGTGGTGATTCTTTCTTTTATAAAATTTTGATTGGTAATCATATTTTAATGTTTAAGTACATTTATAACATTATCTTTTAACATATTAAATAATTCATTGTCTTTTTGTATATTCACATTTGATAGTTTTGATGCAATATGTATTGAGAATCCTTCTCCACCTGCATATATCTCTTTAACTCTTCTAATGTCACAACTTTCTCTCATCACTTGCAACTTTTCATATTGTAAAAAGAAATCATCTTTAAGTCCTTGATTATTAAAGACAATGAAATATTCGTTAATTGTTTCTAACTCTGTAAATGTTGGTAATAATTTATCAACATACTTCGTATATTCATCCCAATCTGGTGCCGTTAAATTGATTTCACCGATAAACTCTTTATTAACTTTATTTGATAATAGATTATCAATGTATGTTATTCCATTTTTGAATTTATAATTTTTTAAATCGTTAATAATCGAATAGTCGTTGATGATGGTATCTGCATCTATTAATATACAGATATCGTGATTTTTTAATATTTCTTTAACTAATATTATCTTATCATGATATGACTTGAGGTGTCTACAATAATATATAGTTTTAGTTGTAAATTGTTCTATATCATCGGTTAAGACATAACAATCAATTCCAATATCTTTTAAATTGGTAACTTTTTCTTTTGTACTGTTAAAATAGGAAACATCACCGAAACACATTATTCCTATACCGATATTATTCATACCTATAATATAAGAAAAATATAATTAATTACAAAATCTTAATTACACTAATTGTTCCAGCAACAGGTTGAGAAAAGTAAACTTCAATATTGTTTGTGTTAACAGAATATATGTCAGTTGGTATTACAACTTTTCTATTTGTATCCCAAGCGGTTACTATTGGGAAATCCATTCCTAAGTTATGTACTACAGACCATGTTGTTGACGCAGTAAATGTATGTGAATATCCACCTAAACCATCTCTTCCTGATGTTCCACTTGTTCCACTAGTACCTGCGGTTCCTGCACCACCTAACGTTACACTTACAACACCCGTTTGTGGTTGTGAAAAATAAACATTAAGATTATTCTCATCCACCGCCTTTATTTCACTCGGCATTACAATATAACCATTGGTATCAAAAACTTGTATTGATGGATATCTTTGACCCATCTGATGGTTAAATGACCAAGTTGCTGATGGTGATGAGACCGTTTGTGTTCTTGTTACACCTGATACGACAATTGGATTTAAAACGTATGATGCGGTGGTTGCATATGACGAACTAGCAATTGTAGATGTTGAACTTGAAACATATGTGTTAAATGCTGTTTCGTCTAATTTACCTGTTCCTACAACTGCTCCATTAACATATAATGATCCAGTAATCTTTACTGATCCAGTAAAGTTGTGATTATCATCTAAAGTATCACCAAATTTTGTAGAACCTGATTCATACATTACTGAAGATGTAACTAACGCCGTATGAATTTCTTTTGCGGTTAATGTTCCTGTAATTGTTAAATCACCATTTACTTTAGCGTTATTTGTGGTTTCCCAAACTGAACCTGTTTTAGCGAATAAGCTATCTCCTGATGTACCTGATGAACCATTGGTTCCATTTGAACCACTAGTTCCAGAACTACCGTTTGTTCCGTTGGAACCGCTAGAACCTGAAGAGCCTGATGAACCGTTTGTTCCGTTAGAACCTGATGTTCCTGATGAACCATTTGTACCATTAGACCCACTAGTTCCAGAACTACCGTTTGTTCCGTTGGAACCACTAGAACCTGAACTACCGTTTGTTCCATTACTTCCTGAAGAACCGTTGGTTCCATTACTTCCTGAAGAACCGTTGGTTCCATTAGAACCACTAGAACCTGAACTACCATTTGTACCATTTGACCCGCTAGTTCCTGAAGAACCACTAGAACCTGAAGAACCGTTAGTTCCGTTAGAACCTGATGAACCTGAACTACCATTTGTTCCGTTACTACCTGAACTACCTGAAGAGCCATTTGTACCATTACTTCCACTGGAACCCGATGAACCGTTTGTTCCGTTTGAACCTGACGTACCACTTGTTGCTGCAGTATATTCAGTTCCGTTTATATTAAATGAACCCGTTAAATTAATTGAACCTGAAAGAACTAAATTATTATTCTCATCAAGTAACATTTGTCTGTTACCGTTTCTACTAAAAACTAAACCATCAACATCGGTTGTTGCACCTCTCGCAGCACCTATCGTCCAGTTTTCATTGTTCCAATTAAAACGAATACCTGAAGCAACTCTATCGGGAGTGTTGAAACTTGCATTATTGTAAATTGTATTATCGGGAACAAATGCTTGAACATTTGCAACAGGGTCAGAACCTGATACTACTAATGATGTTAATGATGTGTTACCTAAAACTCTTAAAGAACCTGTAACATTTAATGAACCCGTAATATTTTCTGTTCCAAGTAAATTGAAACTTCCACTAAGATTTAATGAACCTGTGTTTTGAGTATTTGTAGTTAAAACTTCCTCTATTGAGGCCGATAATGATCCTGATTTTGCAAAATATAATTTACCGTCGGTTGTGTTTATTGCTAATTCTCCTAATTGTAATTGGGAGTTGGTAGGCCTATTCCCACCAGTGGAACTTCTGCGTAGTTTTACTATTTGACTCATATATATGTGTTCTAAATCCTTGTGATATATATCACGGTTAACGACCTATGTAGGTCTTATTATAAATACATTTAATAAATAAAAAAGGAGACCTTTTTTTGGTCTCCTTGAATGTTTTTATTTATTATTAATATTTTGCGGCCAATGATTGAACCCTATTATTCATTATAGTATTACCATTCGTTGTTGCTGACCAAGTTAAACCATCGGTTGATGTTGCCAATTGATTTGGTCCTCCTACACCACCAGCAACCCATTTAGTACCAGCCCACGTTACACAATATGTTGCGAATGAGAATATTGTGTTTCCGTTTGTAGTTCCCGACCATGTTATACCATCTGATGAGTATGCTAATGAGTTTGTTCCTTGTCCCGCTACAACCCATTGTGAACCATTATATGCAATACCTTGACCTGTATTTGTAATTCTACTATTTCCACTTGTTGATCCTGTCCATGTTATACCATCATATG
>Ga0209084_1000294_pt1 | contig 47597 bp, 67 predicted proteins | sample C_130820_MF_Meta_FD_187309 | JGI IMG/M metagenome (GOLD analysis project Ga0209084, IMG submission 187309) | Freshwater microbial communities from Lake Croche, Canada to study carbon cycling - C_130820_MF_MetaG (SPAdes) (version 2) | ecosystem: Environmental > Aquatic > Freshwater > Lake...
TTCTACGCCAAAGAAAACTGATTGCCCTGTATTTCCTACACGCAAATTATTAGCGGAAGTAGTTGCTGTAACTGCTCTTATTGAACCAACCACATCCAGTTTTGTAGCAGGCGAACTCGTCCCAATACCCAGACCTGTGCTGGTTAGGCGCATTTGTTCGGCGTTGCTGACAGCAAAAGTAGTTGTTCCGCCCGTAGCATTGAAGTTTAAATTCATGCCTGTGCCAGTTTGTAAATCAAACTGATTGGCAGTGCCTGCATAACCAATATAACCTTTAGCCCCGCCGCTGTCATACCAACGGATGTAACCTGTTCCCGTGGTTGTGAAATCACCAGACGAAAGCAGTTTAAATTGTTCACCGCTTGAAGAAACAAGCAGTTTGCTTCCATCAAACGTCAGCGCAGTACCAGTGGTAAGCACCTTGGAGGCGTTGAGGTAGGCCACGCCGTTGGCTGTGCCGCCGGAGAGGGTGACAGTGCTAGATGCGCTCAGTGTGGTAAAAGAACCCGCCGCTGCCGCTGTACCACCGATCGCTGGAGGGCTTGCCAAGTACGTGGAAAAGCCTGTACCACTAACAGTTGATGACGCACTCAAGGTCGTGAACGCGCCAGCCGCTGCCGCTGTACCACCGATCGCTGGAGGGCTTGCAAGATATGTAGAGAAACCCGTGCCTGATACTGTGCTGGATGCGCTTAATGTTGTAGCTGCTACTGGGCCTGCAAAACTGGAAGTCAGCACAGTGCCGCTAAAAGTCATGTTGGCTGAATCTTGCAGCAAGCCGCCCGTACCCGCATAGGTTACTCGGCCTGATGTCAAGCCAGAGTCGGTCAATGATGTAACCGTCAACCCGCCAAGCACGCTGTTGCTGCTGATCTTAATAAAATCAGAGCCGTTCCAAGCAATCAGCGCCGATTCGCCCGCAACAATTGTCACCCCCGTAGTCGGCCCAGCACCAACAACTTTGACAGAGAAGCCGCCAGTAGTAGAGTTAATGACTGTGTAAATCTTGGATGCAGCAGGGGCTGTGATTGTGCGTAATGCTGTGCGTGCGCCAGAGCACAGGATGATTGCATATTGGGCTGATCCAGTTGAACCCGAGCCAACTTGAGCAAGGTTTGTCCCCACGGTATCACCGTTGGTTACCGACAGTGTGACATTGGAATCCCCCGTAATTGACTGCGTACCAGCGACTGCAATGTCAAGTGGTGAGGTAATGGCGTTGTCCACCATAGAACCCCACGTGCCGCTAAGCTCGCCCGTAACCGGTAACGCCAAACCTAAAAGAGAGGTATATGATGTTGACATGTATTTTCCTTACGTCGAAATGGGCGTCCATCCCGGTGTTTGTGAGGTATTAACGCCACCCCATGCAGGGGTTTGAGTGGTGGGTATAGTAGTCCATATAGTCAATTTGAACTCCTAATTAGGGCAGACGTTGCCGTATTGGCTGGCATGGTAATGAGAAATGTGGTGCCCGATGTTTTATCAGAGCCAAAGTCCAGCACAGCCACAGACCTATTTGCCTTGCTTGCATTGTAAATTAATGCGCATCGGGCCGTCACAGCGGTAGTCCAGCTTACATTTGCCCAGTTGGCATAAGCCACATACCCATCCGAATTAATTGCCACACCAGTCATTGTTTGGCCGCCAGCCGTGTAACCGGACGCTACAACTTCATTGGTGCTGGAATAAGCGGTGGTGGTTGAGTTTAAGTCTGTAGAAGCGGTATACAGGGCAATCTTGATCGTGTCGGTAGACAAGTCGTGAATGCCCTGATACAGCTCTTTTTTGAAGCTCGTGGTTTGGGTTTGGACAATACTCATGAGACTTGTACCCTAACTTGTCCGTCGCGGTATGCGTCCATTCGTTGTTTGCCATCACCAAGGTTCTTAAGAAGAGCAATAGCTTGTACATAACGATCTTGGTACAGCTTAACCATATCAGCCTCACCTTTCATGTAGGTAATAGCTTCGCACATGGTGCCGTACAACAACGCGGAATCAAAATTGCTGCCAAGCCAAGTGCTTGATGCCGTAACAATAGATTCAGGATAGTAGTAATAATGCAACTCAGAGCTGTATGCTGCATCAGGCGTTGGGCCAACAATAAAAGTCAACGAGTTCGGGGTCGAGCTTTGAGGGCCAAAAATGGCATAGTGTTTAGGCTTGCCTGTAGTTGATGGGTTTGGATATGCTTCACGCATGAAGTTTACATCCTTGTTTAACAAATACAGGTACTCACCGCCCGCAGCGGGATAGATAGCCAATGAATACGCCGACAAAAAATCGTCAGGGCAAGCCAAATATTTGTTACTTGCCGTTAATGAACCCGTTACGTTTTTGCGTAAATTAGCAATCTGAACCGTGTTGTATATACGTTGTTCTGCTTGCCGGATAAACGTGTCCATGTCTACTGTGGAAAACGTGTTCTCACAGTAGTTGGATACGAACGTGACAAGTTCGGTGTATGTCATGCCATTGCCTTTGTTTTGGACGCGGACAATTTGGCTTTGGATTCGTCAGTCCAAACCCTGCGTTTATTTGCAGCGGCGATTTTTGCTTTTGTTTCTTCAGACATTTTGCGCCCTGTGTTGTATGTAGCTAATTTTGCTTTTGATTCTGGACTCCACACGCGATACTTATTCGCAGCCGCTGTGCGTTCGCTACACAAGTCAGACTTTGGCCGCGCCCGCAATTTTTCTTTGGTGGCTTCCGACATAGTACGGTTACGATTTGCATTTGCAATCTTTTCCCGGGTCAGCGCCGCCATCGGTTTGCCAAGCTTGCTGGCTGTTAGTTTAAGTTTTATTTCCGCGCTATGCGTTTTCCCAAAAAAGGGATTGTCTTTCCCTGCACCAGTCCCGAACCCTCCGGGTGTAATATTGTACCCGTTGGTCCGCGTGTCGCCTAGCGCAATCAGCAGCTCTTCCACTTCATTAGCATCCGCTTTGTCAGAGCACCAACACAAAACGGAAAAAATAAAATTGTCACGCCCATATTTTTCAATAGCGCGACCGAGTTTTACGCAACCGTTGTTTTTCCAAAAATGTCGCTTGGCCCGATACGTTGGATTAACCGATTGGCCAATGTACATCCTGCCATCTAAAGCATTAACAATTTTGTAGATAGCAACAGGCGTTGTCATATTTAAGCTAAGGGGCCTCGAGCGTACAGCCCTTTAATAGCTGCACCTGTGCCGCGAATCTTAATACCGTCAGTTTTAATCTTCTCACCGCCAGCGGACTTGCTGATATTACCGACACTCATGTCGTAAGTTTCAACTTTGCTTTTGTTTGGGGGAAAGCCCGGATTGGTGCCAAACTCTTGGGGGGCTTTGGTCATTGTTTTGCCGTCCATAGTGTGCGGCTTGGCGTAGACTTTGGCATCGCCAACTTCCTTACCACCCATTTTTTTGCTAAATGTAGCCATGACTGACCTCACTTTTGGTTGTTGGCGCGGGCCATGTTACGGCCTACTTTGCGCATTTGTTCGCCTGTTGGACCGCCCTTGCCACCTTTGACGGTCTTGGGTGACACTTTAGGGCCATCATTAGCCATAACTTGTACTGAGGTTTTGCCACGACTTACCATGCCGTCGGCTGCTTTTTTATATGCCATGATTTACTCCTATGAAACGGATACCGTTACTGTACCAACAAATGTCGTTGCCACCAAGTAATTTGGAGTCAACAACGCATCAAAACTACTGGCCCCGCCTACCGGTGCCCAGCCCCACTGAATGTCCCTAGAACCCCCAGATAGGTTTCCTGCGGCGTTATTGCCAGAGGTAACATACGTTGTATCCCGGCGAGGGTTACGCAGTGCCTGTGGGTCATCTACAGGAAACGTGCCAAGCATCAACTGTGGCTGATCCGGGTCCCAGCACTCCGGGCACACCAGCAGCTCGTACTTGCGCTGCTTGATGATTTCTGTTTTAAGTTTTTTTAATTTAAATTGCTGCCCACAACGGTCGCATTCCGCAATCGCTATCTTGCCGGAAGCAAAACGGTTACCCATCAGTAGCCTCCACCAATAAATTGCTGGCGAGGGACGAAACGTACAGCAGCTTTTTCACGATCTTCGGAGCTTGCCAAATCCCAAGCTTCATCGTATTGCGCCTTCAGTGTGTCCAGCCGTTGTGTCGCATTAGGGACTTTAAGAGCCAAATAGTATGCTAACCCCGCCACCATAGCGTTCAAAAACCGGAAAGGAATGTCCATCACGTTAACGCCGTTACCTGCATCTTGCGCTCGGCGAAGTCTCCAGTACACGAACTGGTATGTGGTGCTGTTATCTGGGGTAGGCCATACCGTCACAGCGGGAAGCTGGGGAACATAAACGGCTGTAGATGCAGTATGCGATGCGGCAGTTGTGTTGTTCTGCCCACGGAATACACCACTCAGGGTATTCCCTGATATATACGTGTAGTAAATATCTTCTGTATCCAGCCGGATAAAACCTGACCCTGCTAACCCAACCACCGTGTCAAGCGTGATCGTGGTGTCTGTGGCGGTGATGGTAGAGGACAGCGTAGAGCTTGTAGGATTGACCTCGCCAGATAACCGCTGAATCCATACCTGAATCGGTCTTGCCTGTTGTAGCTTGTTTGGGATTGTGGCATAGGTAGAAACGCTAATGCGTGTAATGGTTAAGTCAGCTTGCGTTGAGGCCGTATTTGAGCCTGTACGAATTACATGCTCCATCAAATCCACAGTTCCTGCTGGCAAAGCATAAGTTGCCAAACCCGGAGTCAACGTAATAGTGCCCTGCTCAAATGTCCACATGTTTAAGCCACGATTTGACCAGTCAGCAAACAACAAGTTTAACGATCGGCGTGCAGTGCGCAAGTCATAGCCTGAACGCATCTCTCCCCCGCACCTCTCGAATGCCTCTTCGACAACTTCGGTTAGGTCAAGATTGAAACTTGATGCGCCAGACGTATAAGACATGTTTACTCCACCTGATCTTCTTCGTGGGTGTATTGTTCATGAGGCACGCCATCTAGAAATGCTGCTTCAGCAGCTTTATCTTCCGCAGTTTCAAGCTCCTCAACGACAGGCTGGGGGAGCTGGCCTTCTACTTTAGCAATCAATGTTTGCAAGACGGGGTCAATAGTGCCGAACATAGCAGCATATCGGGCTGCGCTGCTTTGCAAAGCATCCAAAACCAATTGGTCTTCTTCAAGGGTCAAAGTAAATTGCGACATGTTATTTCCTTATTTCATTTTCTTCAAGGTTTCGGCCAGACGGGCACGCTTGCCCTCTACGCCGGGTTTCTTGGCAGCTGCTGCTAATTTTTTAGCAGGGATAGGCTCGCCTTTTTTAGCGCCCAATTCTTTTCGCAACGCGCCGGGCTTTTTGATCGCGCTTTGAATCCATTTTTCAGCCATCACTTGCTCCTTGCAGCTCTCATGTTATCCACAAGATTGGGATAGGGACGCCCCGCCCGCTTGGCACTTGCTTTCGCTTTGGCCTTGTTGGCAGGACTGAGTTTTTGGGGCGCACCTAAATCTTTTGGCCTTGCCTTGTCCCAGACTTCGCCGCCCTTCTTGAACATTTCAACCTTGTTCGGGTCATCCTTGCGGGTGATCGTCTTAGCCTTTGGCATTTTTGCAGGGGCTATGGCCCCCATACCACGACTGGACATCATACGAATTTACCTCGAGTTTTGCCCTTGGCGCAGCAACCGTCAGCACGGCTAGAAGCGGTGCCGCCCTTGGCCATCTTTTTGGGAGGCGCGGGCTTAGGCGCAGGTGGGGTATTCACCATTGCCTTGTTATACGCTTCCTCAATCTTAGGCGCGTCTTTCGCGTCTTTAGCAGCTTGTTTAGCCTCTTCGATTTCAGCTTTGGTTGCCATGATTATTTCCCTTTGTACATGCCGCCACCACACATGGCAACCATAGTACCTTTGGTCTTGCCACGCTGAGCAATACCATTTGCCGAAGCGCGGAAGGTGCCGCCCTTAGCCAGCTTCAAGGTTGTGCCCTTGCCGCCTTTGTGCTCTTGAGCATCGTGCTGTTTAAACGCTTTCATGATCATGGCTTTGTCCTGTTTTTTGTCCATTGCATCCATTTCGCCACCTTTTGAAAATTTGCGGCCCTTGTCCGCGCTGGAGAAGTCTTTGCCCACGGATTGTGGAACGCCTACCTTCTTGGCAAACGATGGCGAGTGCGCAATCGCTTCCATAAACCTATGCTGTTTTGCGGATTTTGATGGCATTACAAATATCTGCCTTTAGTTTTTCCGCGTTGGGCAATTCCATCTGCTCGTTTAGAAGCCTTAGAAACTTTTTCTTCTTTAGCTACTTTACCGCCTTTGGAAAACTTCATTGACCATTGTGCGCCATACCCGCTTCCAACTTTGGCAGGGGTAATAGTTCCACCGGCAAACGGTACTCCTTGCGTTGCAGCTTTAATCGCTTGATCTACGAATGAAGGGCCGCTACTAGCGCTTCCACCAGAACCACTACTATCGGAACTGCCGCTATCGGAGCTACCCCCAGAACTACCGGCATCAGAATCGCCTGTTTCCGCTGTTTCTTCATCTTCCGTAGAATTTTTAACTTTAGCAACCATAATTATGTCCCCTTATGTTGGTCGATGGCATCACTGCCCCTTAGCTTCTTGACCCAGTTTTGAACTGTGGTGGTTTCCCAAATGCGGATACTAGTCCACACAATCGTGAATACTGCTGCGACTGATGGAAGCATATCGGCCAACGTTCCTATTACGGTGATGATCGACAAGCCGTCAACCACATGTTTAATTGTTTCGGTGTTTTCGGTCATGTCAACATTTCCATCTTGCTAGTGAAGCTGCCTTGCGGGTGGGTTTGCCTTTTTCGTCTTTCATAGGACCGGGCATACCCGACATCCTAGCGCAAAACGAATCTTTGCGGGGGCCACCTTGAGGCTGCGGAGCTTTTAGGTTACTGCCTGTCTTTGCATTGTAAGCTTTTCGACCTTTGGCGGTAAGCCCCGCACCTTTAGAAACAGGCAACTTTTCCCCACGGCCAACAGCCAAAGAGGGTCCCTTTTTCTTTGCTGTTGCCATATTAAGCCTGCGCTTCTTTCCAGCTTAAACGAGCAAAGATGGTTGGCGTTGCGGCTGCAACCACGTTAGTAGCGCAAACATACAAAATGTCCGGGCCATCTGGGTACACGTTGGCTTGCGCTGTAGGCACGTTAAGAGAAGTGCCGCCACCCAAGATTGAGTTACCCAAGTCACGGACGTTAGACAAATCCAAAGTTGTTTGCCCGTTGGTGTTGGTATACGCAGCAGCAACAGATTCACCACCAACCAAAGTGCCAGCAAAACCGCTAGGCCCGTTTACAGATACCTGCGCCAGAGATGAAGTAACTGCGCCAACACCCAAAGCTAATGGAGGACTCCAGTTACCCCATGTTCCTCCAGAAACGTAACCGTTCAGCACCAAGTTAATTAGCACAGGGCCGGAAGTTACAACGCCCAATTCAACCAATTGCAGCTGCATACGGTTGATAATTTCTTTCGCACCAAGCAAGCCAATCTGTCCGTTATCCACAGAAGGCGCAATACGGATTGCAAGCAGAGGGGTCACTTGGGTCGTAGACGTATTTAAAGGAAACGAAGCGTTTGTACCGTAGTTAAAGATCAGCGATTTATCGTCGTTGAATTGACCATCCATGATGACCGAAGAACCCCAGTGAGACAAAGATGGTACGGTATCAGGAGAAGCAAACTCAACCGCTACAGGAGCCGTTGCCGAGTACGTAAATGCAGTTGCAGCAGCGCCACCAGTTTGACCACGGGTTAACCCGTACAAGAAACTTCCGTCATTTCCTGCGTAAGCAATATATTCAATTGCTCCAGTTCCACCTGCGGCCTGCACTTTAACTGAACCACTTAAGGCAAAGGCAGTGCTGTTTTCAATGTCAATTGAAGACGGAGTAACGTTTGTGCCGCTTGCATAAGATCGTGCCACAGTGTTGCCATACCCCCGTACACAACCAACCAAGTTACTACCGGATATACCTGTGTAGTAAATATATTCAGAACCAATAGCTGCAACGCCCGCGCTATTAAAATTGGTTGTTGCAGTTAACGGAATTGTTACTGCATCAACAGCAATTGCTGCGCTTAGTGTGGTTGCTCCGCCAGCGCTTAAACTAGCAGTCAACTGGGTAATTGGCGACTGACCATTAGACTCATAGTGCGCACACATGTTTCCAGAACGCATATAGGCTTCAAACTGCACGTTGTTGTTCTGGATTTGTGTGACGTAAGTAATTTGGCCTTTTGTCGAACGGAACCCGTACCGAACTACGCCTGCGCCATACCACGAATAGTCGATGTACCACATTTGCATACGAGTCAAGTCAAGGGTATACCCTGATGGACCTGTGCCGTCGCATGGATCACTCCACCGGCTTTGTGGAATACGCACCTCTAATGTTCGTGACACCAAAGCACCAGTAGTTGAAGTTCCACGATATTCAGGAGAAACCTGCAAAACAGTGTCGCTAGAAATGGTAATTACTTTATACGACTGACCCCGAATAACAATGTAATCCCCAATCAATAATTGGCTTGAGAATACCGTGCCTGTGCCAGTAATAATGTTTGAGCCGTTATTCGGCGCAACTGTTCCGTTAATTTGGTTAATTGAATTACGTAGTACAGCGTACAAAATCTGTCCATCAAATTCAAAATAAAAGCCGTTTTGCTGGTCAAACATTCCAACACGGTTAGTTGAGCCATACCAACTCAACGGGCTTATACGAATAAGACCTGTGGCGGTTGTAGAGGCTCCCACACTGGCAGTAGTTGTGTAGGTGAAAGATGTTGGCGAAACAAGAGATGCAACAAGGAATGATCCGTTATACACGCCTTGATTTGCACCAGTCACTTGTATTCTTGAGCCAACCGTCATGTTGTGCGCATAACGAGTAACAACCGTTGCGGTTGTTGAGCTACCAGTCAAAGAAGTTACAAACAACGCTGGCTTCAAAGACGAGCCGGTAGAAAACTGAATGCCTTTACCAGATTGGTAACGAAAATACCGTCTTGTTTGGCGAATCAATTGTTGGTTTGGTGAGCCTCCACCAGCAGTAAATGCTACGCCGCCATCAAAAGTTCGCGGCTCTACAAAACCAGCGGGGCGGGAATAAAGCGTAGTAGTGTTTGCAGTGTTGGTAATTTCCAATGCCGCATTTGTTCCGTTAGTATTTACAAAAGTAAATGTGTTTGCCGAAGGGGTTGTTGCAACAACAAACGCGCCATTAATGGTTGTACCTGTAGTGGACGTGCCTTTAATATAAATTAAGCTGTCTTTTTGCAAACCGTGAGCATTAGCAGTTGTGCAAGTTACTGTAGAGGTTCCATTCGTGACAAATGCAGTTGTAGAAGACAACTGAATACCGCAGTTAGAGTAAAAGTACCCAACATATACATATGTAAGGGTGGCATTATATTTTTCCCCTGCTGCGGGCGCAGTTGTGGGGATAACAGTCATCGTGTTTGTGCCACCAGCTATTGTCCACCACCAACCGTTAGCATATCCATCACTTGCGTTCTGAATAAAAATTGGTGTATTGGCGGCGACAGTAAACGTGCCTGTAAGTGTCAGAGTTGTAGTACCAGTAATACTAGTAACACTAATGGGTGCCTGCTGAATGCTATAAACGCTTTGGCGGTTATTTTGCAGAGAAATAGATTCCCACTTTGTAGGCTGAGTGCCGTATTCAAAGTCGGTATCAATCAATGCTTGGGGCTGAGATACACGAAACTTGCCCACAGGGTCTTGTGTGCCCGGTGAAGGCGTCACAAAAGGCGCAGCAGCGCCTGAAATATTTGTTCCCTGAATAGGCAACGACTTGTTTGTTGTCGAATCAACGACGGTCCATCCACCAGACATATAGTACTCCTTAAATCCAAAGAAGGGGGCCGAAGCCCCCATTGCTCAATTAATCGAAGTTACCGTATGGGTAAGCAGTGGTGCTACCAATGTTGCCATCAGGCTGGATATAACGAAGCGAGAAATAAATTTGACCAGCAGTAATAGCCCCCATTGTGGTACCCGCCAAAGACAAGGTAAACACAATTTGCGACAGCGATTGAGTCCCGTTAATACCAACCAAATCTGTGGAAGTACCGTTAGCGTTGGTAACGTTGGCTGCACTAAAAGTAGTGGTAGCGCGGCCAGTACCAGACAGGGTAGAACTTGCGTATGTTGGCGTACCAGCTTCAACAGTGTAGTTGTTGGACACATACACTTTGATGGTAGACAGGGTACCGGAAGCAACAGTAGGCAAAACTGCTACGTCAATAATTGCTTGGTCAATATCGCAATTTGTAGGCACGTAGCAGACCCAACCACGGTAGTACTGACTAGTGGTGTCTGCTGGAATTGTTTGTGCAACCAAAGTCGGGTTAGTCGATGATGGGACATAAACTGTTGTGTTTTGGTTGGGGATGTTGTTGGAAGTAACAAACGTACCAGAACCACCAGCAAATCCGGCAGTGGCCGAAGTGGTGTTCAACAAATTAAGATAGGCAGATTGGGTCAACGTGGAATACCCAACGTTGCGGAAGGGGCCAAAACGGTTATCGCCAGCCAGAATTGGGCCTTCAAAGGTAGAACGTGCCATGACAAAAGTCCTTATGCAAAAGATAACGTGCCGATTGTTGCATCATGACCGCTGGGCCGGTTGATGACACGTTTAGATACCCAGATGTTTGCAATATACAGCAAAAGAAAAAGGGGCACAAGGCCCCTTCCAATATTTCCGAAAAAATATTTATCAGAACGAGCCGGGTGAACCGAACACGCCCAGAGGATCGGACACGCCGAAGCTGTAACGCTCACGAGCTTTGTAACGGACGTTGCCGGTATCAAAGTCACCGTCCATGCTGTTAGACAGCGGAGTACGGATGAAGTGCTTCAGGCCGTTAGGAACGTCAGTGGTCAAGAACCATGCGTTAGTATCGGTCAAGAAGTGGTTAACGGTGTAGCCTTCAGGGATAGAGCCGTTATTCTTGATAGCGTTGATGTCGTTGTTGTTGGTGCCGACACGCAGTTCGGTTTCCAACAGGCGGGTAGCCACGAACATCAAAGCTGGTGGAATAATTAGCTTCTTAGGCTTGGCAGCGATCAACAGACCACGTTCATCAGTCCAAGCAGCGATTTGAATAACAGCGTTTTCCAACGAAGTTTCGTTCAAATCAGCGCCAGTCGATGGGCGGTTGCTGTTAGTGCCACCGTTCACCAGTGGGTGAGCAGTAGAGAACAAAGCAACACCGTCGCCATAAGTGAACTGGCCGGAGAAGCCGTTGTTCAAAATGGCAGCAGCTTTAACTTGCTTGGTGTACGCCATACCGCGAGCCAAAGCCTTGGTGTAACGTGCAGACAAGCTGTCGTACAAGTTATCTTCCACAGCTTCCTCTGTGATGGCAAAGCCCATCGCAATGGTTTCGTGGTTGTAACGTGCAGTCCATGCTTCTTGCGCGTTGTCATAAGCGATGGCTTGGCCTTCGTTCTTGACAGGAGCGGCGGAGAAGCCCGACAGCTTGGTTTCCTCTTCAAAGCTACGCTCAGATGTCTCTGTTTCGTAGATTTCTTTGTGCTCTTCGCCGTAGCGGGCATACTCCAGACCAAACAAGGCGTTCAGGCCGGGGAGGAGTTCTTTCAATAGTTGTGCGCGTGAAATAGCCATTTAAGTTACTCCTTAGGCTGTAGAAGTGCCAGTGGCGTTGTAATACTCATGGAAACCAAAGTTGATTTTCACCAAAACTTCAGGATACTGAGTAAACACCATAGTGGAACTTGTTGGGATAACAGTGGCCGTAGCAGCAGCGCCGCCAGCGTTTACCACACCGTATTGTGCGTTGACAACAACAGAGGTTGCGCCAGCAGAAGCTGCTGTAGAAACCCAGTTTGCAGTACCAACATACTGACCGTTAGCTGCCAAGAAACCAACGGCAGTGCCAACAGGCAGCGCATTAGGAAGGGCAGAAGTAGTCAGAGTAGTTGTGCCGCTAGACCATGTGGCAGTGCCCAATGGAACAGCAGTGTCGTAAACAACATCAATAACACGCACTGGCAATGTGCTAGTAGAAGCAGCAGAGCTAGACAACACGCCGTTAGACGAGTTACCAGTCGCTGTAGAACCAGCCAAGTTGGAGATGGTCATGTTAAGACCAATCATTGATGGTGCAGCGGAACCGATGGTGGTGCCACCTTGGGATGTCACGACAGCGCATTTGAAAATGGTGTCAGGATCATCAACCACGATTGCAACAGCATCTCCAGCCAAAGTCGAAGCAGGCCAGTATTGGCTGAACGTCTTTTGCTTGGTAATTGGGTTCGTGAACGAGCAACCCAAGAAGATGCCGGTTTGGCCGTAGTTAGCAGCACCGGTGGAAGCAGAGCCGCCATCAGTAACTGCCAAACGGGTCACAAAACCACGTGTAATAGAGACAAAATCCCCGTAAAAAATGCTGGTGGCGTAGCCATATTGAATAGGCAAATTGCGAGTAGAACCCGCAAATACCTGACCACCAATCAAGTTAACGGGCGTTAGGCCGTAGGGGGCCGATACCGTTGGATAAGCCATTTAAGACTCCTTGAAAATGTTTAAATACCTTTACCGAAAGTGACTTTGGAGCTGCGTTCTTTGAACATGGGCATCCGTGGGTCATTCTCGCGCATGAAAGTGTTATCCACTGATTGCATTTGCGCATCCGCCTGCTGGCGATAATACGCATCACGCTGTTCAGCAAACTCCAAAGGTGTTTTGCAAAGCAACAAACCTCCAACTTCAACACTATCTGGGAACCGACCGTCGGGCTCACCAAAAATGCGGATTTCAGGATGGTCAGAAGCTTTAACAGGTTCCCAGCCCTCTCGTAATTTAGAAGAAAGATTGGTTTGATCAGCTTTGTTCAGCGTACTGATTCGAATCCAGCGAAATGCAAATCCCGGCTCTGGCGTAGGGTCGGGCAGCAGTTGTGGTGGCAACCATTGTTTTGGGCGCTCCAGCTTTTCACGGGTCTCAAGATCACGGCTTGTACGAACTTTTTCCATTTTCATTTCCTCATTTCTTTAGCAACCTCACGGGCGTACTGCTCAAGAGTCAGTCCAAACCGTTTGGCGAGATTTACCTGTGTCTGCGTAAGCACGATTTTTTTGGGCGCTGTGCTACGGGTTGCAGGTGCAACATTGTTGGATTTAGTACGTTGAGGTTTCGCATCAACGGACTCGTCGGCTCCAAACTGGTCCGAGAATCTATCCCGTAGGTCCGCGTCAATACGTCTATAGTACTCGTCGCTACCTACTGGCACTCCTTCAGCAACCACATCATCATGAAGCCCCAGCGCGTACGCTGTCATCTTCTTGTTAGGGCCGAACCAACTGTTTCGCTCTTGCCATGCAAGGAGTTTGGGATCGGCCTGCTGAACAGGTTGTTGAATTTGTTGTTGTTGTACATCAGCTTTGGCCTCTTGTAAAGGGGCTGGCCGATAATTATTTACTTTATCTGCTTTAATTTGCGCAGCAAACATCTCTTGTTGCGCAGAAACAGTAGCATCAGCATCAAAAGATTCAAGCGCAGCTTTGTATTTTGCCTTGGCGGCATCAACTTCATTGGCCACAACCTTTTTGGCTTGTTCAAGCAAAGCATTTTGGCCTTGAGACAGCGAGCCTTTGAGTTTTTTGTTCTCATCAACCAGCATTTGCGCAATACGCAAAGCCTCGTCTTTTTCCCGCTGTGCTGTTTCTTTAGCGCGGCGTTCCTCGTGGTAACCCTTGGTAAAGTGCTTAAACCGCTGTTTTACGCTGTCAGAGTACGAAGCAAGCTCCTCTTCTGACGGCTCAGTAGGGGGTTCGCGCATGGGGGTGCGACCACGATCTTCCGCAGGTGTGTCATCAACAATCTCGTACTCGGTGTCGTCCGCAGCAGACGCTTTAGTTTCTGCTTGAGTCTGTTCGTCAGGGAATTCAAATTCTGTTTTTTCAATTTCAGCCATGATTATTCCTTATGGGCGTTCAATGCCACGGGGGTCTTGTACAACTGCTTGAACAGAATCATCATTGATGAGTCGCCACTCAGTGCCATGGATTTTCATTCGGGTTCCAGTATTAGGACGAACCAAAATAAAATCGCCCACTTTACATGAAGGTCCAGATGGGAATCGTTCTTTGTCCGCAAATGCGTCCGGCCCAATCTTGGCTACAAATAACACGGGGGAAAGAAGCTCCTCGTATTGCATCATTTGCGCTGTTTTGTAAATTAACTGTGATTCACCAATTGCCTCTTCTGCTTTTGGCAGCATACAAAGAATATGGTAAGTCACGGGATCGGGAACTTGCTTGGCTTTTTCTTCAACGGGTTTGTTGAGAATGCCAGACAAATCCACGGCTTTGATGTCAAATTCAGTCATCGTCATTTTCTTTCAGTTTACGCACGAGGTCACCAAGTTCGTACTGAGCGAGTTGGAGACCCCGGATAGTCCCGCTCAGTTCTTTGTAGTGATCGAAGGATTTCGCACCTCCATCACACAAAACCGCTTTGAAGCTCTCGGCTTGAGCTTCAAGTTTTTTATTCAACAGTTCAAAAATTTTCGGGTCCATCATTCACCTTTCGGTTGATTGGCGCGGGACATGGCTATGGCGGCTTGCATGCGGGCCTGCTGCTGTGCTTGCGCTAATTTCTGCTGGTGCGCTTGATCTTGTTGATTCAAACCAACTGCATGTTGCTGAGCCGCTTGCTGTTGCTGCTGCGCCTGCATTGCCATTTCTTGCTGGTGGCGCTGGGCTATTTGTTGCATCTCTTGCTGGTGGCGCTGAGCAATCATGGCTGGGTCTTCCCCTTGCTTGGACGCCAGCTCTTGCTGTTTAAGTTGCAGCTCGGCTTGCTTTATCTGCAAATCCCCATCAACCTTCTTGGCTTTTGTTTGTGCTTCAGCTTGTTTAATCTGCAGCTCTTGCTGCTGCATTTGGATGATTGGGTCTTGGGCCTGCTGCTGCGCTTGCTGCTGTGCGGCTTGGCCTTTATTCATCGTAAGCAACTGCTGCGCAGCTTGAGCAACCAGTTTGGACAACTGCACTTCAACTTGTTCTGGCAACTCCACATCTGGCGCTGGAAGCGTAGCGCCCAGACGCTCTTGGATTTTTGTCCGGTACTGAAACGCAACGTGCTCTGCAACGTGCGCCATGATGGCTGCTTGCATGGCCTGTGCCTGTGGGTTTTGGCCTATCTGTCCCATAACCGTTGGGTCTTGCATCATGCTGGTATGTACAGCAATATGCGCATCGTGGTCTTGGTAAATAAACGCCTTGGTAGGTTTGCCCGTCAAAAACGACATGTTCTCGCTCACAGGGTCGCGTGGCTTTTGGTCGTCATCAATTGGCACCAGCTTGTCCGCATTCTTAACACCCAACACTTCAATCATCTGACGATGCAACTGAGGAAGGTCATAAATTTGCGGGGCTTGCTGGCTTAACTGAATCACTGCTTGATACTGCATGATCCGCTGCGCCATTGTTGAGCTGTTGGGATCAGACACAGGGATCACGTCCACCATGTCGTAGTCCGCTTGTTTGGCTTGACGATCCCCGGCTACTGGCTGGTATGCGTAGTCCTTGGGGGAGTGGTCGCGGATGATAGCTTTGAGCAGTTTAAATTCCTGCTTCATGCTGTAGTGCACCCGGGCCTGCACTGCGCTCATAGTTTTAAGCTGGCGCTCAAGCAGCGCAAGCGTGGTTCCAACAGGAGCATTGGCCCCCATGTCACTCACGTTCATGTCCGCGATCGAACCCAGACGACGGGCTTCGCCGGTAATGTTGTCCAGCAGCCCAGCTAAAACTTGGCTTGGCTCTTTGTACGGTAGCGGCATGATGTTGTCACGCACCGCCCCGCTTGGGATGTCCACATCGCGCCACTCACCCGGAGCAATTGGCGTGTCGTCACCTTTGATACGCAAACCACGGGCTTTCAGCCCCCCGGGCAAATTAGACAGTGTGCCTGCATCTACCAATTGACGGATGATGGATGTGCCTGCCCGAGCGTAGCCGCCGATCAGATGGATGAACCCGATGCCATATGCGCCAAAGCCTGTAATGTAATCGTACTGGACGAAGTGATCGCGCTTTTGGCACTTCTTGTCTTTCTCTTCCCAGTTGCGGTAAATTGACAAGACCTTGCTTGTGCCACGGTCAATAGTAACAATATATGGCCGCGCCAACCCGTTCTCGTCCTCAAACCCCGGCAAGTCGTACTCAACGCAGGTCTCAAATAATTGGAACCGGTTATCTTCTGTAAGGGTATACCCTTGGTCTTCCGCTTTTTGTTTCTCAATATCGGAGAAAAATGATTGTGGTTCACCCAAGTCAACATCGCGGTAGAACCCTGCAACTTGCAGGCGCTTAATGTCGTTCTCGGTCTTGCGCATAGTATGCGTAGCACGCTCGGCGTTCTCAACACCAGAGCACCCCCAAGGCAAGATAACGTCTTCGGCTGGTATGAACATTGCTACCTGACGTTCTTTGGAAGTGTCATAGTAAACTTTCTTAAACGCGCACCCGGCCAGACCCAAGTTGAACAACATGCGTTCATGTTCCTTGCGGTACTCAGGCATCTGCTCTGTTAAGCGCCAGTTCATGTCATCCCGAACGCGTTCTGCCGCCTCTTCCTTGAGCTTGTCAATTGCCCCTACGATTTCAGTTTTAACCGGGCCTGCTGCGGGAAATGTCTCAATGATGGTCTCGCTTTGGAACCGTATGGCTGCTTCTGTCAACAGCGTGGAGAACACTCCACACGCGCCGTTCCAAGGTTCAGTGCGCTCTTCGTACTTCATGCCAAGAACTTCCAAGCCCTTGACATAAATCTCCACCCACTCTTTGCGGCTATTTATGTCTGCTTCTATCAGTGAGGTTAACTCGCCTGCTATTTTCTGCAGCTCATCCTCATCCATGAACTCGGCAAGGTTAGAGTCAAACTCTTCGCCTTCTTCTTTGTCAGGCATCATGTCAATCTCCAAACCGTCCACGCCAATGCGCAAGCCTTCTGGGTTGTCGATCTCAATTTCAATTGCAGGTTCATCGCTGTCTGGCATATCGCCCAAAGCGGAAAGACCTAACGGTGCGCCACCAATTGCGGGGACCATGCTATTTGTTGCCATATTTCATCCTTTAATAGTACGCCGCTTTACGGGAGCGAAAGTACTGAGTGTCTTCGTAATCGCTGCTCAAGCGAATGAATCCGCCGCTGCGGTATCGGGCCATAGCCATTGATGTGCAGTCAACCATATCGTCATGTTCGCCGTTAGGAAACTCTGCAACTTGGTCAATAACTTCTTGTGCCCAACGCCGCCCCGCAGGATACCAGACCATACCTGATCTGAAAATATCTGCAACTGCAGATATTCGTGCATATTTGTCGCCAGTGCCCCTGTGCGGGGTAAATTCGGACACCGGGATGCCTATTTTGCGCAATTCTTGGAACAACGGCGTGCCGTTGGACTTTTTCTCCACCACAAACGCGTCTGGCTCCCACTCTTCGTATTCTTTTAGCGCCAAGTCTTTGAGTTCAGGAAACTCAACGCGGACATTTATGGCGTTGAGCAAGATAATGTGGGCCATTCCCTTGGTCAAACGGTCGTGGCGAAATACGCCCCACGTTAGGAGTGCGGTAAAGTCAGCTCGGTTGTTCATTTCAGCGGCAGCGTCAAGCACCATGATGATGAAGTCGCACTCTGGGGGCTCGTCTTCTTCCCATTCCTTCCACCACTCGCGTTTAATGATCGCGCCTTCTTCAGAAGTGGGCTCTTGCATGTATTGCGCGGCCCAAAATTGAGGAAACATGCTGGCGCGTTTGGCTTCTAGCTTCTCAAGCGGCCACTGCTCGGGCCAAAGTGACTTGCCGCTTGGCAAAATAGCTGGAAAACGTATCTCATTCCACTGTGGGCTGTCTGGGTTAGTGTCTGCCCACTGCAACGCACGACCAATCGGGTCTTTTTTACCCCATCGAGTGCCGATCATCACGATCCTGCCACCGGGCATAAGCCGTTGCAGTGGGCCGACTTGCATGTACTGCCATGCGTTCTCAAAAATTGTATCGGGATTTGCAACAAGTGCTTGCTCAGACACCAAGTCATCTGCAATCAGCAAGTGTGCGCCGTGTCCGGCTACGTTTGCTCCGATACCAATCGCAAAATACTTGCCCCCGACAGTGGTTGTCCAGTCATCTGCGGCGCTTTTGTCCTTGGATACTTCTGTTTTGGGGAATATTTTTTGATATTTGGGGTTATCAATTAAGTTACGCACCTTGCGCCCAAACGTAGCGGACAGTGACGCGGTGTGCGTGGCCATAATAATGTGATGCGTCGGGTGATGGCCCAGATACCAAGCTACAAATAAGTAAGCGATCGTCTCTGATTTGCCAAACCGAGGCGGCATTGACACAGTAAGCCGCCCATCTTCTTCGGCTACGATGCCGTGCAAGATCGGCTTGAGATGGCGATGGTGCGGGCCTTCTTTCCAATCCGGGTAAACATACTTACAAAATTCCAAAAAGTCCGTGCGACAGGCCTTGACCGTAATCTTGTCGTCAAGCTCATCGAGCTCATCAAGGAGTGCTTCTTTTTCGTGCAACGGCATATTGGGCAGCGTCGATAGAAGCTGCATGATCCGTTCTTGAGACAGTTCAGGAGAGGCCGTCTTGCTCATGCGTGTCCTTGACTTCAACGGTCTCAATCTCCTGCACAGGCGGCAAGTACTTTGCCAAGCGCTGACGGATGCGTTCTTCCAGCTCTTCGGTGCTGGCATCCACTTTTTTGACCTCAATCTTTTCAGTGAACAGCCCAACCTCCGTTACCTTGCCCAAAAGAGATAGCGCCTTTAAGCGAATGTTGGCGTTGGGGTTTTCGCAATCGTCCAGTATTTTGGCCACTGCATAACCGCGCAAGTTCTTGGCTTGCTCCACAAACTCCCAGTCATACGCAGTCAGCATCCCCACCAAGTGCTGCACCGCTTGAGGCACCTTGATATTGGACAAAGCGTTTTGTACTGTCGTTGTGTTGGTTCCTGCTGTAAGGGATGCGAAAGCCGTGCGTGCGGATTTGGCGTTGGCGGTATTCTCGGCTTGCTCATCGTCTAGCCCAAGGGATGTGAGCCAATCAGCAGTCTTAACCTGTGCGTCAATAATCTCCGTCGCCCCGGCATTTGATAATTGCGTGAAGCCTTGCGGCTCGTCATCAAAAACGATTGGGTCAAGTTCGGCTGAAATTAAGTGTTCCAACATTTTTCGCAGGTGCCTCCAAGAGTGGCTTGTGGCCTCGTAGCCTTCAGTGTACACTATGTGTGAGTGCTACCGCAAGGTTCGCGCTTCTCCTTGGGATGGTAAGACATCTCTTTAATCCCCCGCCGGGCAACTTGCGGGGGATTTTTTTTATTGGGGGTGGGGGTTTGTAAAAGGTTAGACACCGGGGGGTGTTCTGTATATTTTTGTTTTCTGGGTTTGCGGGATTTTTTAAAAATGTGCTGCGTAGATGTGGAATAGTGTTCATGGCAGCAACCGGAGTCCCTTCTGTGCTTTGGGGGGTTGGGGTGTAGTGGGGTCAGGCTAGGCCCGGAATCGCTCGCCATAGGGGGAGTTTTCACCCCCATTCATAAGATAGAGCTATCGGTTAGGGAACAAGCCCTGCCGATCTGGGCGGAACTGTTCCGCCTAGTTCTTAACCATCCCTAGGAGTTTTCAAATGTCTAAAGCAATCAACACAGTTCAGGCGTTCATCGCCTTGAACACAACCGCGTTCGCCGCCGCCTCTAAGGTGTTCGCCGCTATCGAGTCGCAGTCTGACGTATGGGCAGAGTCGCTAGCCAAGGCGGGCATCATGGGCGCAGACATCAAGGTGTATGCCGTGATCTACGTGGCCGAGAAGTCGGGCAAGATGCCCAAGCCGAGCCAACGCGGGGGTCTGACGTTCGACAAGGGCACGACCGAGTACAACCAAGTCGAGTACTTGGTGCGGGTTGCAAGCGGCGCGGCGGCGGCGAAGGCCGCAAAGCGTAGCGCGGGTAAGGTTGACTTGGTTGCCAAGGCGCTCAAGGCGTACGCCGAGTTGTCACCTGCCCAAAAGCGTGCTTTCAAGGCGCAAATCTAATCTGGGCGGAACTGTTCCGCCGAGTTTGTCGCAGGAGCTGGGTGATCGAGCCTGCCCTGCGATGTATTTTCTTGTCCAATCCCCAAAAACCGATAGTGTTTATCTACCGTTCATTCTATATAACTGAAAGTAATAAAGGAATCATCATGCAATTCACAATCATCGCCCGAGACTGCGGCATCGACCGCAACTATCCCTGCAACACCTACGCAGAAGCCGAGTTCCTGTTCAACGCCTTGAGCCTTGCGGCGCGTCATGTCGAGTGGTGGAAAGGCGCAACCCTCGTCACCCAATACGTCAACATGTAAGGACACTCTGCAAGCACATCCGCAAGGGTGTTCTTGCGGGGCAATCCTGCCCATCAACTAGGAGAATCATCATGACTGAAAAACTTATGCGTGAAGCTTATTGGCAAGCAATGCGAGCGCTTATTGAAGCGGCAAACGACAACATTCCTTACACCGATTGGTGTCCGGTTTTAGGCATTTTGTAACCCATAGGAGAACTTCATGCACACAATCCGCACCCATTTCGGTGGTCTTGACGTAGGCGATTCGTTCATCTACCAGTACTACGTCTTCAAGAAAATCAGCGCGTATCAGGCCGTCAATGGCCACACCATGCGCACCACTAAGTTCAAGCTCGACCAGTTGGTCGAAGTCACCCCCGAGTAACCCAAGGAGAACCCCATGCGCAACCTCAACCAACCCCGCATCAAATCTGTCGGCACTGTCACCCTTGGCGTGACCGATTACGAACTCAGCTACTACTACCCCAACGGCGGCTCACAGTACATCGTCTACGTCTACAAGCGTGGGCAACTCAGCCAACGCGGCATGACCTTCAGCACCGATGACGCCTTCTTCGCATGGCTTGAGAAGCAACCAAAGCAAGCCGACCTGTTCGAATGAGAGAGCAAACTGGGCGGAACTGTTCCGCCCAGTTGAGATTATTGACGTTTATTTGACCCTAAAGTTACTGTCCAGCCGTTACCTCGTGTAAGGGAAGCTCGCCATAGACACGGGCCACCTCCCAACCCGCATGGATACTGGCGTGCAGAGATTTGCGTCCTATCTATATCTATTTTTATATATACTTATATATATGGGAGTGTCTCTCCGTAGGTATGCTTATTCTTTTTTCTTTGGACGCTGACTTTTATAGTCAAGCGTGTGAAGACCCGTAAAAACAAGGATACTTTGGACTCGAATCGCGCAAAGCAAGCAACCATGCGGGTTTGCGGGTGGCCCAAGTCTGTGGCAGAGTTCCTTTACTGCGTGGACAATTACTTTACACGAGGACAGTTCTGGTGTATGCTGAAGCCTTCATTAACCCTAAGGGAAAATCATGTACGAATCTTACCTAAAGCTCAAGCCCAACGATCTTCACGATCACCTCACTCACAAGCTAAAACTGCACCCCCATCGCATCGCCGAGATCAAATCCAAGGTCGCAGAGATCAGAGAAAGTAAGCGCACCGGGCGCATAACCGACACGGTGTTGCGGCGTGAATGGGGCAACCTGCTTTATCCCTTAAGGGTTGAGCGTGACAACGCCAAGGTCGGACTGCGTTACAAGTCAGGCAAGATGGCCACGGGAGAGCAACGCATCGAGGTGTTCACTGCATACATAGCTGTGATGGACAAGCTGCTCGACCGCCTATCCGTGCCGTCTACCCGACCAACGCAAACTCCACGCGGATATGCCAAGACGCTCAATGCTCAAAAGAGAGGCTCCCCCATCACCAATGAGGGACAGCACTGGACGGATTGGGTACCGCCGCACATCAAGCACGCTATATCCGAGGCCTTTGCCGGGCTACTACGCAAACAATCGGCCCGGCCCAAGGTACCTTTTCAAAGGGTAGTGCCTCCTTCGCAACACATCAAGCAAAAGGAGACGCTACTTAAACGAACGCTCAGTGACCTCGCCATCATCGAGCGTATGTGGAACATCAACCCAACTGAGGAGAACGCTGACCTGTACATCCGAATAAACCAAGCACTACGGGCTATCGACAACGCTGGCCCCACCGACCTGATGCCTGCCACATGGCGAGGCATGGAGCTTCCCCAAAAGGAACATTCATAAACCCGGCGGAACCGTTCCGCCCAGTTAAACCTATTACCAACCCAAAGGAGAATGAAGATGACCACACTAACCGGACACCAGATCGAGGCAGCACGCATCCTGACGCTGCGCGCCATGCTTAAGCTGGAGATGAAAGGCATGAGCAAATCCCGTGGGCCAACGGCCTACTCCACCCTGAAGATGATGGGCTTTGTAGGCACACGCCAAGCTGTGCTCGACCAGCTCGACATTATTCGCAACAACTTAGTAGGAGAAGAAGCATGACCGAATACGAAACAAAAATGCAAAAGATGTTGTTTGCGCGAGACAAATGCGGGATTGATATGGCTATTGATGACCTGCTTGGCCGCATTGAGTACGCAAGCAGAAACGCACAACGTGAGGGCGATACCTCACGGCAGACGCACCTCAAACAAATGCACGCTGAGATAACCAAGGCCAAGGCGATCATTGCCAAGGCAGTACGCACACCACAAGGAGAGACAGCATGACTGAAGGACAAGAGCACGAGTGGCACATCGAGTTGGACTACATGAGGGCGCAACTGCGCTGGGTGTTGAACAACCTCGACAACAAGCCCCGTTTCAACGATGTCAAGGGAAAGATTGAGGTTGTGTGCTCACGCCTCAAAGACCTGTGTGAATTAACCAAAGGAGAAAGCAAATGAGAACAAATGAACTGACAGGAGCCGCCCTTGATTGGGCGGTGGCGAAGTGTGAATGCGCAATTAATGGGGACGACCTCGATGTAGGCTTTATTTCGGAAGGTGGCTACACACCGTCAACCGACTGGGCACAAGGTGGGCCGATCATTGAGCGTGAGGGTTTGACACTTGACCAGTACGCAGACTTTCCAAAGTGGCAAGCGTGTATGTGGTGGGATGACGAAAATTCATCAGGAAATGTGGAGATGTACGGGGCCACAATTTTGATCGCCGCCATGCGGTGCTACGTTGCGTCCAAGCTGGGTGACGAGATTGAAATACCAAAGGAGCTGATTAAGAAATAAGTGGGCGGAACCGTTCCGCCCAGTTTAAACCGTGGGGGCTACGGCCTAGCCCCAAACCAACCCAAGGAAACTAAAAGTGAACTACACATATAACCCCGACGACATGATGCGTAACTGGAGCACCGCCCGGGCCGTGCTTTACCAGAACCGCGCCGAACTCCGCAAGAACGATTGGTGCTACCGCGAGATGCGCAAATACGATGCACACCCCGCTGTGCTCGCTGCGCTCAAGACTGCCCGCCCCCACAACTGGCAGCAGCTCCTGCTTGAGTGGCCACACCCATCGCTCAACGATGCCTCGCGTGTTGCCTATACTAGAGACGAGCGCTCTGGTGAGGAGGATCGCCAGACCGTGACCTCCATCGGCAAGTATCTGCGCCGTCACTGGCCCACTGCCACGCTGTCCGACAACACCATCCGCGATCTGGTTGCACGCTACGGCACTAACGCCCAGTACAAGATCGTGCGCACCACCGCCGAGATGATCCACCACCTGCACCAAGGCCCGGGGTCGTGCATGGTCTGGCGCAACGAGGGGGTGCGGTGCAGTGATGGGCAGACACGCCATCCATATCAGGCATACGACCCCAAGTATGGCTGGGCAATGGCGGTGGGCATATTGAACGGCGATACGATCAGTCGTGCGCTCATCATCGACAAGCCTGACGCCAAGTATTTTGTGCGTACATATCTCAAGCCTACCAATGACGGGTACAGCCAAGTCGATGGCGGCATGGAGAACTGGCTCACCGAGCAGGGGTTCGAGAAGCGGTACTCGTGGGCTGACGGCGAGCGCCTTGCGTACTACCCCACATCCGACCGCTTCCTTGCGCCGTTCCTTGACGGCAACGAGAAGCGTGCCGTCCTATCTGACGTGGGCAAAGACACCGCAGTGCTGGTGATCGACAGCGATGGCGACTACGTACTCAACCACACGGACGGCACACCCGACTACGAGAACGACGAGGACACATTCAACTGCGAGTATTGCGGTGAGCGCACCAACAACGATGATGGCTACTGGGTCACCCGTCAAGAGGACGAGCATGTGTGCGACTCATGTTGCAACAACGAGTACACATATGTGTATGGCAGGAGGGGTAACCAATACTATGTCGGCAACGACTACGCGGTGTACTGCAACGACGATTATTACGACGAGGACTACCTTGAGGACAACGGCATCGTGCAGCTTGAAAACCGCGAGTACGAGCACACTGACAATGCTGTCGAGGTCAACGGTGACTGGTACCACATCGAAGACGAGCGCATCTGCCTTGCCGAAGACACCGAGGAGTATGCCTTGCGTGAGGACTGCTGGCAGTGCGCTGAGTCTTGCAACTGGTACACCGATGACTGCGACGAGTGGACTGAGTACGAGGGCGAGCGTTACCACGACGACTGCATCCCTGCCCGTGTGCAGGCCGCGCTCGCTGCCGATGCAGCGGCTGACAAAGAAGAAGAGACAAGGGGCGAGTGCATCTGGACTCCCTACCTGCGCGATGCCAATGGCGTCAACCAACCCGTAACTGAAACCGAAGGTGAATGAACATGAACTACAAAACTATACTGATCGCTACGTTGCAACGTGCCCTGTCCGTCAAGCGTCCCAATGAATCCAAGACTACCGCCGCGTTCACGCAGTGGCTGCAAGACCACATACCCGAGGGACTGCCATCATCGTATGACGGCGCAGGTAACCTGCACGTTGACGCCCGGCTTATTGCTGAGCACCGCACGCTGTTCGTCGCACACGTTGACACTGTGCACCGCGAGGAGGGCAAGAACAAGATCGCCAAGACTGCTGAGCGTTGGTCTGCTAATGGCGCTGCGCTCGGTGCCGATGATGGGGCGGGCTGTGCCATGCTGATGCACCTGCTGCACGCTGGTGTGCCGGGGTACTATATCTTCACGCAAGGCGAGGAGTGCGGTGGTATCGGTGCCAAGCACATCGCACATAACATGCCGGGGCTGTTGTCTGAGTTCGACCGCGCCATTGCGTTCGACAGGCGGGGTATCGACAGCGTTATCACGCACCAAGGGTATGGCCGCTGCTGCTCAGATGTATTCGCCGAGGCGCTGTCCGGTGCACTCAACCGCGACGACCGCATGATGTATCTGCCCGACGACACCGGGGTGTATACCGATACTGCCGAGTTCACCGACATCATCCCCGAGTGCACCAACATCAGCGTTGGCTACTACCACGAGCATGGCGACAAGGAGTACATCGACGTGCTGCACTTCCAAGCATTGGCCGATGCTGTGCTCGGGTTCGACTGGGATGAGCTGCCCACTGACCGTGACCCCACGGTCGTGGAGTACAAGGACTTCAAGAGTTACGGCAACGACACATACCCTGCGAGCTGGACAACGGGCGGTTACTTCGGGGCGTTCGCTAGCGACGATGACTTCGATGTTGACATTGAGACTGAGATGCTGCAAGACGCGATATACGATGCGATGGCGGGGCTGTACGCTGACCTGCTGGAGCTGATCGCAGCCGAGGCATATCCCGAAGACCCAGAGATGGCGCTCAAGTTCTTGAACCGCAGGATGCTGAGCGACGATGTGCTGGAAGAGGCCATGCGCATGAGCTTCACCCACGATGCGGGCAGCGTGCTGCTCACCCTGTTCGATGCTTGCCATACGAACGCATGATTTTGTAATGGGGTCACCGTGACCCCTTTTTTAAGGAGAACGACGATGCAAGGACTTGACTACTACATGGACGGGCTACTGCACGAGTACCTGAACCAACCAGAGGAGGGGGACGAGGAGATGCCCGTCTTTATCACTGACTACTACGAGGAGAAGATGGATGACGCCTAACATACTTGAGGTACTGAAGTGGGATGTCCGCCTGCAGGAATACACATGGTTCGATTTAGGGGAAATGACGGCAACTAGGCGCAACTTTATGGTGGACGAAGTAAATAGACAGAAGGATAGCGGAGAACTATGCCTGCCGATGTACACAGATCAACTACCACAAGACCTGCCTATGCCCTTCGATATGTTTGGGATAGTGATGCGAGAAAGCCAGACCCACCCCGGACTTATTATTGCAGTGACGTTTGACCGTAAAGGAAACGATTTGCAGGTAGTTTTTCGACATCCGACAGGTAAGGTGTTGGAGATGACCCAGATAGGCGAGAAGTCTGCCTTGAGAGACGGCACACCTGACATGCGATACAACGGGGATTTGTTGGAGACAATTAAAAAAGCGCCAACCACCAAAGGTAAGAAGGAATCTGAGATCGTGCATATGCACGTTGAAAATGCCAGAGAGTTGTACTGGCTCCTCATGCTGGACGTACTAAATCGTAAGACATCTGTGCCGTCCTACAGACCCCTATCCAACCCGGCAAACGATAAGCGGATACGCAAAGGCAAGAAGCCGATCTTTGAATGGAGGATCATTGACGTGACGGCCAAGCACGTCATGCCCGAGAACAGCGCACCGACAGGACGCCCACACGCAAGCCCGAGGCGGCACGTACGCAGGGGGCATCAGCGCACGCTGGCCAACGGCAAGAAAATCTGGATCAAGCAGATGATGGTGGGCAAGATCGAGTTCGGCTACATACACCACAGTTACACAACCCAAGGAGCAACGATATGAAATACACAACATGGCAGCGCATTGAGCGCGTGATTTTTCTGCTGGCACTTATCGTGGCGGCGCTCGACATCCTTTACTGGAGGCCTTAAAAATAAATTTAAAAAACCCATTGACTTATGTCCAATGCTGGACAAATAATATCTTTCCAAGGAGTATTTTAAAAATGATTACGACACGCTTAGCACAGGCACGCCGCCTGTATAACTCTGACCTCGCCTCGCGTGAAGTCAACCGCGCCAACCAACGCAAGTGGGCGCGAAGCATCCGTATGCTGGGGGATAAGTGGCTCTTCGCCAACACCCTCACCCCGGAGCACCTCTCCCTTTCCCTCGACTCAAACAAACCACACTAAGGAGTAACCATGCCCGATATTAAATCTGCTTTGAGCGCTGCCCTCTTGCGTGCTCCCGCCCCTGTACAACAACTTGTACAGACCACACTCAACGAATGGGATGACGAGGATGCAAGCACTCCTGCAAACGTCAACAAAACAAAAGGAACATTCATAATGCCCCGTGTTTCAAACAACGTGATGCGCGAGACGTTCAGCTTCATCATGAACAACCCCGGCTTGAAGTGCAAAATGATTGCCAATGGTATGGAAAAAAAGGGTTTTAAGCCAAGCTCCGTCACATCCGTGGTGTCTCAATTATGGCGAGACAACCAGCTCATCAAAAACGGCCTTACTTACCGCACCGTGGGGTCTGAATACAAACCGATGGGGGCCACGCCGAGTGCCAAAATTAACCGCCTTAAAAAACGCGCAGACGAGCTGAAGGTTGTGGCCAAGAGCAAGGGCATTCAAGACTTGCACATCCAACCACCTGCCCAAGAGACTCAAGGCATTGACTCCTTGGCCGCAACCCTTGCGCAAGATACCTTTGACCCTAAACGTATTGTTGACCCATTAACTGTGTACCAAGCACGCGAGCTGTACAACGAACTTAAGAAATTGTTTGGGGCATGAAATGGACAACGTGTTTAAAGAGCTTGCACTAATTTGCATGGCGGTAATGTTCTTGAGCGTGATCTTCCTGTGCGCTTGGATGTACCCGCCACTGCATGAAGCCAAGAAGGTGGACTGCTCGCTTGCCGAGTTTTCACCAGACATATCGACTGAGATTAAACAACTGTGCCGCGAGGCTCGGAGCAAAAGATGAACAACCCACAAGCATTTCCAAGACCCCACAGCGTTGATGACGTTGATGGTGACATCTCTTATCCGGCTCACGCTGGCATGACCCTGCGCGACTACTTTGCAGCCAAGGCGATGCAAGGAATGATGGTTGAAGTTGAGATACCCCGTGCAAGCTGCAATTACATTGCAAAAGTAGCGTATGAAATGGCAGACGCAATGCTGAAAGCGAGGGAGAAATGACTGACACGCAGTACGAAGCATTGTCATGTCCACAACCCACGGCGTTGGTTCAGTCGTTGATGAGCGACCCTGATTACACCAAATGCCCGCGATGCTGGCACTACACGCATGAGGGACTGCACAACCACGATGGACTGTGTGATCGCTGTTGCAATGTGTTGGTTGCTGCATGGCCTGACCACGAGAGTGTGCCGCACATAAAAGAGAAATGGAGCGGACATGAACAAAGACCAATGGCCCGATAACGGGTGGCCGTTTCCCCCGTATCCACTGAGGAGTTAAGCATGATTGACCAAAAACTACTTGAGTACATAGAGTACAAAGTGTTTGACTCAATGTTGGATGGATGCCGCGTTGAAACACATCTCGGTTATAAACATCATGATCCCGGGAGGTGGTCTGTGTGTTTACGCGCCGACCATTTAAGTCGACTTCTTGACCTCGCCAAAGAAGGATTGGAGAACTGTGATGACTGATTCAGGATGGCGCAAACGCCAGATTGCCTTGGATGTCAAGGCTGAGGACGCCCGTGAGTTGGGGTTGGACTATGAGCCAAACACCATCACATTTCGCAGTGAACCCGCAACAGAAGTTTTGCGTTTATCCGTTGATGGGATTTGGGCCAACCCTGACGTCCCGGTAGATGATGCAGCCAAGTTGGTTCTGGCGGCAGTTGGAGACAACATAAATGTGTTGGTACGAGAAGCTGTACAAGCCGAGCGTGAGGCGTGTGAAGCCTTGCATCAACACGAAGATGTATTGGCCCCTGTCGGCAATAGCGCATGGGGCGAGGCATATCAAGAAGGCTGGGCGCAAGGTACAGCGGCGTATCGTGAAGCCATTCGAGCAAGGGGACAAGCATGAAAACAATAATAGAGATGGCGAGTGAAGTTGGAATGCTTATTGAAAATAATTCTGCGTGGGGTGCAATTATTACAACAGAACCCTCTGAACTTAAAGCCTTTGCCGCCCTTGTCCGTGCTGATGAGCGCGAGGCGTGTGCAAAGGTGTGTGACGAACTGATAGCACCTGATATATACAGCGACACAGACAAGTCAATGTGGGATGTGACTTGTATTGACTGTGCAGATGCCATTCGATCAAGGGGACAAGCATGACTGACAAAGAAGCATTGAAGCTGGCGCTGGAGGCGGAAGGTGTACAGCCCTCAAAAAAAAGCACGGCGATTACCGAACTGTATGCGTTGTTTGGCGCTCCGCACAATGCTGACATCAATCTAGCGCGGTTGAACAAACTGTTGGATGAATTAATGGCCAAGCCAGACCAAGAACCTGTGGCGTGTATATGGGAAAAGAATGATGGCTACAAATCACTTGAGTGGGGCGGTTTAGATGAAGATGAAATACAAGAAATTGGTCTTAAAAGTTATACACCCCTTTACACCCACTTGACACAGCGCACATGGGTAGGATTGACGGATAAGGAGCGCAGCAAAATTTGGCGTGATGTAGTCAAGTGGGGCGACCCCTCACACGATGACGTGGATTTAATGAAGGCTATTGAGGCCAAACTCAAGGAGTTAAATCATGACTGACTACGAAGACGACGAATTTAACAGGATAGAAATGGAAGCGCGTGTCCGCATGATGGCTGTGCGCTACGCGCTAGAGCAACAAGGCTTACGAGATGACCAAGTAAACCAAGTGATGCGGCAACTGCCAGCAGTGATGTTTAAACCAAGCCCAATACCTTTCGTGACTGACGAAGAGTGGGCAAAACTTAACAAGGAGTAAGAATGACTGAAGAAGAATTGAAAGCCAAGATGCTGGCATTTGTGGACAAGCAAGATCACTATTGCTGCGAAGAGTGGTGGTGTACGCCTCGTGAACTGTACGAAGGTGTGATGCAAGAGTTTGCCATCCATGTGGGTATTGACTTTGCCGTGCCGCACCAAGACCGAACACCGCCGCCTGATGTAAATCGTGCCGCGCTGTTTAACAAGATGCTGCCTGAGATTGAAAAAGCTTTTAACTTGACATACAAGGAGCAAGAGTGAGCATCAGTAAACACAAGGAAATACGTGACCTGCTGCTTCAAACAGAAGACGGCCTGACCGCCAATGAGATTGCCGCAAGGCTGGACGCTGACCCCAATGCAGTGCGCAGGGCGATACCAGATATGTACGGCGTCTACATTGACCGTTGGACCGCACCAAAACGTGGACAATACGCAGCCGTGTATGCCTGCGTACCCGTACCCGAAGACACACCAAAACCAAGGAAAGAAAAATGATTAAACAACCGATACCCACAGACGCACAGATGGACTTGTTCAGGGAGGAGTGGTACAAAAGCACCGCCGCTGGCGACATACAGGTTGGCGGCACGCATTACAAAGACATGGGAATGCAGCCGTGGGCTGTGATGGAAGCCGTGATGACCCGCGAGGAGTTCGTGGGCTATCTCAAAGGCAACGTGATTAAGTATGCGATGCGCCAAGGCAAGAAAGATTCAGACGACACTGGCAAAGCCCGACATTACCTGATGAAACTCAAAGAAGTGCGGGGCTACTGATGGCAGCAACACCTGAAGGAGCTGTAAAAGCCTCCGTACGCAAGATACTTGACTCGATGGGTATCTACTACTTCATGCCGCCCGGCGTAGGCTTTGGCCGTGCTGGGATACCGGACATCATCGGCTGCATGAACGGGCGCTTCATTGCCATCGAGTGCAAGGCAGGCAAGGGCAAGACCACTGCGCTGCAAGAGCGCGAGTTGCTGGCCATATGCAACCACGGCGGGTTCACATTCATTGCGCGTGAGGACTGCCTTGAAGAACTGAAACAACTACTGGAGATGCTACATGGATGACATGGACGATGAAATGAACAAGCTGTCACGCGAGGCGCTTGCTCGCCTTGAAAAGATCAACAACGATGAACGCCGCCAGTTGGGACACATCTTGACGATGCTGGCGGACTGCTACGGCGAGGGGGCCACAGGTATGGCCGTGATTTCGTTTCGCATGAACGAGCAAATGACCGCACTGCTGGGCATTAACGCCAGCGATATGGATGCAGCCGAGATACTGCGCGATGCAGCGGACATCATGTCCCACGCACTGGTCATGGACGCACCCCCCAAGGAGATGTTTAATTGAGCGCTCCATACGACCGCATATTGACGATCGACTTCGAGACCTATTGGGATACCAGTATTGGTTTCACCCTGTCAAAGATGACAACCGAGGAGTACATACGCCATGAGAGTTTCAAAGCATTCGGAGCTTGCGTCCATGAGTACGGAAGTGACGAGCCTGTTCGATGGTACGGAGACGATGAGCTACGTGAGTACCTTGATGGGGTCGATTGGGGACGCACCGCAGTGCTTGCCCACAACGCACAGTTCGATGTATCCATTATGGAGTGGGTCTACGCTGTACATCCAGCCTTCATCTTCGACACGTTATCAATGGCGCGAGCTTTACGCGGCGTGGAGGTTGGTAACTCACTGATGAAGCTGGCGCAGGACTTCGGCCTGCCGCCCAAAGGCACCGCTGTGTACAACACCAACGGATACGCCGAGTTGACGCCAGAGATGGAGAAGGAGCTTGCCGACTACTGTGCGCACGATGTGTTTCTGTGTGAAGAGATATTCAAGCGGCTGGTCGTTGGCTACCCCGCCAAAGAGCTGCGCCTCATTGACATGACCCTCAAGATGTACACACGTGCATGCCTTGAGCTTGACCCCAACATGTTGTCCGATGCCATCCTTGATGAGAAAGAAAAACGTGAATCCCTACTACAAAAGCTTGGCGTGGAAGAAACTGCACTTGCGTCGAACCCTCAGTTTGCAGCAATACTGGAAACCCTCGGCGTGGTTCCCCCAACAAAGATCAGTAAAACTACCGGGAAAGAAGCACTTGCGCTTGCTAAGAATGATGCCCTCTTTCAAGCGCTTCTCAATGGTGAACGTGAAGACGTTGCCCTTCTTTGTGAAGCGCGTCTTAAGGTTAAATCTACCACTGAACGAACCCGTGCGCAGCGGTTTCTTGACATTAGCCAAAGGGGTGCGCTACCAGTACCTCTCTCGTACTATGGTGCGCTCTCGGGTAGGTGGACTGCAAGCAAAGGCAGCGCCATCAACATGCAAAACCTCAAACGAGGCAGCTTCCTACGCAAAGCGATTATGGCTCCCAAAGGTCACCAGCTCGTCGTGGGGGATTTATCGCAGATTGAGCCGCGAGTACTTGCGTGGCTTTCGGATTACGAAGACCTACTTGACGTATTTCGGGCAGGTGGTGACCCTTACGCCGCGTTCGGATCGCAAATGTTTAACATACCCGGACTCTCAAAAGAGTCTCATCCTGACCTACGCCAATCTGCTAAGTCAGCGCTTCTCGGGTGCGGCTATGGTCTTGGCTGGGCAGCGTTTGCATCGCAGTTACTTGTCGGATTTCTCGGTGCGCCTCCACAGCGATATGACTTGGCCTTTGCGAAGAAGCTCGGGGTCACGCAAGACATGGCACAGAGATTCCTCGACTGGGAAGTGAACGTCGAGAAGCTCGAAGCCATCCCCCATACCTGCACTACCAAAGAGCTGGTGATCCACTGCCTTGCAGCCAAGGCCATCATCGACAAGTACCGTTCAACGGCTACGCCTGTCGTGGCGTTTTGGGACATGTGCGGCTCGCTCATCGAGGAGTCGTTGTACAAGGGCAAGGAGTACAAACACAAGTGCCTGACCTTCCGCAAGGGGGAGATCGTGCTGCCATCCGGCATGAGCTTACTGTACCCTGACTTAAACGTGCGCCGGGTCAAGGATGAGAAGACAGGCAAGGAACAAAAAGAGTGGACGTACGGTGAAAACCGTACTAAGATATACGCAGGAAAGATTACCAACAACGTCACGCAGGGCGTAGCGAGATGCGTGATGACGGATGGTATGTTGAGAACTGCAAAGAGATACTTTGTGGCGGGAACAGTGCACGATGAACAGATCGTTGTGGTTCCTGACGCAGAAGTAGCGGACGCTAAAACATGGGTTTTGGCGCAGATGACTATGGAGCCAGCATATATGCCGGGTATCCCGCTGGACGCTGACGGTGGCGCACACCGTAGGTATGGGTTAGCAAAAACTTAAGGAGAAGTATGAAGATACCAACAAGAATCAGGGTAGGTAAGAAGCAGTATTCGGTTGAGGTTGTCGAGGCCATGCTGCGCAAACGCGAGATGGGTCGTGTGCATTACGACCGCAAGACAATTCAGATTGGACGTATGAGCAATACAACTGGCAAGCGATACAGCAACACCGAGGTGGCAGACACGTTCTGGCACGAGGTAACTCACGCCATCCTTGAGGAGATGGGTGAGCACGGGCTAAACCACGATGAGAAGTTCGTCACTGAGTTTGCCAATCGATTGACCCAAGTCATCAAGACAGCGGAGTTCAAATGAAGCAAGTCACATGGAGTCACAGTGCGCTCAAGGACTACGAGGGGTGCGCTCGTCGCTACCACGAGGTCAAAGTCTTAAAGAAGTACCCATTCCAAGAGACTGACGCCACACGGTACGGCACAGCGGTGCACAAAACCATTGAAGACTACATTGTGAAAGGCACACCCATTCCTGAGAAGTACGCGCAGTTCCAGCCCGTGGTGGACGCTTTGCTGGCCAAGCCCGGGCGGGTGCTGGCTGAGTACGAGATGGGCGTTACGGCTGACCTACACCCTACTGGGTTCAAAGCCAAGGACGTGTGGGTGCGCGGGATTGCTGACATCCTCATCCTTGACGACGACAACTTGACAGCATGGGTAGGCGACTGGAAAACAGGTAACAACAAGTACCCTGACCGTGACCAGCTCGTGCTCATGTCCATCATGGTGTTCGTACACTTCCCGCACATCCGCAAAGTCAACAGCGCCTTGCTGTTCATTGTCAAGGATGATATGGTCAAGATGCAGATGCAGCGCAGCCAAGCCGAAGCTGTCTGGTGGAAGTATCGTGAGCGTGTAGCGCGGCTTGAGGGCAGCTTCTCAAACGATGTGTGGAACCCCACATCAACGCCTCTATGCGGCTGGTGCCAAGTCACTGGCTGCGAATTCAATCCTAAACACTAAGGAACATTCATGCCTTATAAAAATCCCAAAGACCGCGATACGTATCCTGCGTATGCGCAAAAACCAGCCGTCATTAAAAAACGTGCTGAGCGAAACAAAGCCCGGGCCATGCTGATGAAAGAAGGTGTTGTGCACAAGGGTGACGGCATGGATGTGGATCACATCAAGCCCGTAGACAAAGGCGGCAAGACGGTGCGCAGTAACCTCCGGGCCAAGCCTGCATCCGCTAACCGCACGTTCAACCGAACCAAAAACCACTCGGTCGCATAACTAAAACAACCGGAGAAGCATGTGGAAATTGTTGACGACAAGGCACTCATACTACGCACCAGAAACCCTCACAAGTACAGCATCATTCCCAAGCACAAAGTTGTTGAAACACACAGCGATGGCTCGGCGTCTGTTGCTGTTTATTGGGGGCTGGATGAGGCGCGAGTACTGCGCAATCTGGGGGTGAAGAACGTACCCTCGCCAATCACCCGGCGCTACAACTGGCCGGGTAGGTACACGCCTATGGCGCATCAGGTTGAGACAGGTGCATTTCTTACCATGTACCGCAGAGCATTCGTGTTCAGCGAGCCGGGTACAGGCAAGACCCTTGCTGCCTTATGGGCAGCGGACTACTTGATGAAACTGGGAAAGGTCAGGCGCGTTCTGATCCTGTGTCCATTGTCGATCATGCACAGCGCATGGATGGGAGACATCAACAGCAGCATCATCCACAGGTCTGCCATCATCGCGCACCACCCGCAAGCTGCTCGGCGCATCGAGATGATTCAACACGACTACGAGATCGTCATCACAAACTACGAAGGGCTGAATTTAATCGCAGAAGAAGTTAAGGCTGACGGACGATTTGATCTGGTGATTGTGGATGAAGCCAACGCTTACAAAACGCCCACCACCAAACGCTGGAAGGCACTTAACTCAATCCTGACACCCAACACCTACCTGTGGATGATGACCGGGACTCCTGCCTCGCAGTCCCCCGTGGATGCGTACGGGCTGGCCAAGCTGGTCAACCCCGATGGTGTGCCCAAGTTTTTCACGGCATGGCGCGATCAGGTCATGAACAAAGTGACGATGTTCAAATGGGCCGCAAAGATTGACGCCAAGGACAGGGTGCACGAAGCCTTGCAACCAGCGATACGGTTCACCAAAGACCAGTGCCTTGACTTGCCGCCTGTACTGACTGTGACCCGGCAAGTTCCGCTGACTCCGCAGCAAAAGAAGTATTACGAGCTGCTCAAGGACCGCATGCTGGTGCAAGCTGCTGGAGAGACCATCACGGCGGTCAATGCCGCTGCTGGCGTGAGCAAGCTGCTGCAGATCAGTTGCGGCGCGGCGTACACAGATGACCACGAGGTTGTGACGTTCGACTCAGCGCCTCGCTTGGCTGTGCTGGAGGAAATCTTGGAAGAGACAGATCGCAAGGTCATCATCTTTGCTTTGTTCCGTAGCACCATTGATACGATCAGTCAATACCTGACCAAGAAAGGAATCGTCAACGAGTGTATCCATGGCGACATCACACCAAACAAACGCGGCATGACGATCAACCGATTTCAAAACGATGCCAATCCTCGGGTGTTGGTCATGCAGCCCGCAGCTTCTGCTCACGGCATCACGTTGACTGCTGCCGATACGGTTGTTTTTTATGGGCCTCTCATGAGCGTGGAGCAGTACATCCAGTGCTGCGCACGCGCTGATCGCAAGGGGCAGACAGCAGACAAAGTGACCGTTATCCACATCGAAGGTAGCCCTATCGAAAAGCGGATGTTCGCCGCCTTGGCCGGGAAGGTTAGTGATAACTCACTTCTAACCCAAATGTTCGACACTGAAATTAAATCTTGAAAAGGAGTTTACAAACGCCAAAAAACCCGTGTACACTGTCCAACCTTAGACACCAATAACAGGAGAAGTAGATGAACGAAGAAGCAATCCCGCTAGACAAACTAGCGAAGATTTACCGCAAACTGCGTGGCAAGATCGCTGAGCTGACCCAAGAGTACGACACGCAAGTGGAGACACTCAAGGCGCAGCAAGAAGAGATCAAGAACGCAATGAAAGACCAGATGAAGGCGCTCGGCGTCACATCTGTACGAACTCCAGAGGGCACAGTTGTGTTGTCTGTGAAGACGCGTTACTCCACACAAGACTGGGATGAGTTCAAAAAATTCATCTTGGCCAACGAAGCTGTTGAGCTGCTGGAGAAGCGCATCGCACAGACCAACATGGCGCAGTTCTTGGAAGAAAACCCGGGCATCATGCCTCCGGGTCTCAACTCGTCGTCAGAGTACGACATATCCGTCCGTAAACCATCTTGAGAAAATTATGAGCAACGTATCCCTTTTTAACCCCTCGCAAGTCCCTGCTTTTGCACGCAATGCTGAGCTGTCCGCAACTACCTTGGCTTTGGCTGGTGGTGCTGGCCCGTCCGGCATCAAGCGTGTCTCGATCAAAGGCGGTGTGTTCCGCTTGATGTCTGCTGGCAAAGAAGTTGCCGCCATTGATGAGCGCTTTCTGGATGTCATCATCGTCAAAGCCGCGCCCAAGGTCAGCCGTATTTTCTACGCTGGCTCCTACGACAAGGACGCTGCCGCTGCTGCACCTGACTGCACATCCGTTGACGGTGAGAAACCTGATGTCGGCGTTAAAAACAAGCAAGCATCAAGCTGCGCTCAGTGCCCACAGAACATCTCTGGCTCGGGTACAGGCAACAGCCGCGCATGCCGTTATCAGCAGCGCCTCGCTGTGGTCTTGGCCAACAACCCGGAAGGCGATGTGTTGCAGGTCACCTTGCCAGCTACGTCCATCTTCGGCAAAGAAGAAGGCGGCAAGCGCCCACTGCAGGCATACGCCCGCTACATGGCAGCGCAGACCCCTCCGGTCAACCTCGACACCATCGTGACCCGTATGAAGTTCGACACCAAGGCCGAGTCCCCCAAGCTGGTGTTTGAAGCTGCCCGCTGGCTGACCGATGATGAGTACACTGCGGCGCAAGATCAGGCCAACTCCAGCGATGCAGCCAAGGCAGTGTCGGCAACCCCTGCGGCTATGGACGGCGTTGCTGCCCCAGCTCCTTTGGCAATTGAAGGCAAGCGCCCTGCGCCCAAGCCTGCTGTTGAGGACGATGAAGAAGCCGAAGTGTTGGCCACCGCCACCACTCCAAGCAAGAAGGCCAAGGCCAAGCCTGCGCCAGTTGAGGAAGAGGACACAGCCGAGGAGCCAGAAGTGCGCAAGGCTGCTGCCGCCAAGCCAACTGCCGTACCAGCAAAGAAGTCCAAGCTGGCTGACATCGTGTCTGATTGGGACGACGAGTAATTAACAAGGGGCTTCGGCCCCTACTACTATGGCCATAATTTTTCCAGCCAATCTACGAGGCATGACTTCTGGCGCAATGCGCCAGATTAAACAACACGGCCATACGACTGCTGCCGGAGGGTGGCATTCGATGGACAACCTGTACGAAATGGCTGCTGATACTGGCATCTATTTAAATCAACGTGAACCACTGGGGAAGTATATGACAGCACTAGCGCAAGCAAAAGAAGACGCCAAGGAAATGACGGACGCGCTTCTTAAAAACACAAACGCTATGGTTGAGCAGGCGCGGGAGTCGCACAAACAACTGGCTGACATCAACGGCAAGCTGCGTGATGGCGCAGAAAAACTTGGGCTGGCCCTTGAGAAGTTCAACAAGGTAGCGGGCAACACAAATTTTGCGGAGACGGCCAAACAAGCTGAATCACTTGTCACAAGTCTGGAGCGCTTGGCTGTTCTGGAAGCCTCGGGCATGCTGGACAAAGTGATGAAGGCGATGGCCAAATAAAATGGCCTACTCACAAAAAGTCATCGACGATGTGATGAACACCCCCAAGTCTCTGGGCAACCAGCTTGGGCGGTGGGCTATCCATTACGATTTACCTGCGGCAAAACTGGCTAAAGCACTGGGCGTATCACGGCAAACCGTATACAACTGGTTCACTGGCACGGATGTTTTTGTTGCATACGAATCTCGCGTCGAAAACATGCTGCGCATCTTGCAGCATTCCAAAAACAAAACACATGCTTGGAACACGCTATGTCAAGAATACAACCTCGAACCTTGAGCACGCAGGAACTAATCCGCTTTTGCGCGGACTTCATTCAAGACGAAGACGGCTTACCAAAAGAGTGGCAGCTTGAATTGCTGCGCCGTATCACCATGCTGGCTCCAGAGCACGAACACCCTGCGCAAGACTTACGCCAACTCGACTTGTTCCTGCAAAAATAAAACCCAAGGATCGTAATGGACCCGCTTGATTTCTTAGCGGCTGTTCTGCCGTCTCCGCAATATGGGAGATATTGTGTGGCAGAGTTCACAGCGAAAAAAGAGCATGTGTTTGTGGACACACTCGAAGAGACACAGGCACCAGTTGCACGCTGGCTTGCCAAGAAAAACGATATTTATTTTGCGCTCTCCACTTTTGGGGTTGAGAACAACCGCACTGCCGCCAACGCGCAGTACGTCAAGTCCATGTTTATTGATATGGATGGCTACGCTTCCAAAAAAGACGCAGCGCAGGCCTTGAACTCCTTTCTTGAAAACACTGGGCTTGGTAATCTGGGAACGCCTTGGATCGTAGCGTCTGGTGGCGGACTGCACTGTTACTGGCCTTTGACTGCAGCCGTTCCAGTAGAGGCATGGAAGCCCGTGGCGGAGAATTTCAAACGCTTGTGCAAGCAAGAGGAGATGGCAATCGACATGACCGTGACAGCCGATGCTGCGCGAGTCTTGCGTGTGCCGGGCACGATTAACTTCAAGAAGAAGTACCCCTCGCCGCGCCCCGTGCGCATACTGAGTGAAGGCGATACGTTTGACTTTGATGCGTTCGCTACGCTGATGCGAGACAAGTTAACAGGCTCAATATATGAGCCTGCAGATACGGTGCCAAAACTGGAGCTGCCCGGGGTAAGGCCGACAGCCGCGACCAACGCAACAACCGTCAAGCTTTTTGAGAACAGCACCACAGCGTTTAAGAAAATCTGGATGGCTACCAAGGCGGGTACAGGTTGCGCTCAACTGAAGAACTATACCGAGAACGCACAAGACGAAGGCATGGAGCCGATCTGGCGCGGGCTGTTGTCATGGACGAAGGTGTGCTCGGATGGCGAGAAGGCATCCATCTGGCTCAGCAAGATGCACCCATACGATGCAGACCGCATGAACCAAAAGCTGCGTAGTATTAAAGGCCCATACGCCTGCGTCAAGATGGACAGCGAAAACCCCGGCATCTGCCAGAGCTGCCCGCACTGGGGCAAGATTACCAACCCGCTCATCCTTGGCCGCGAGATTAACTTGGACACCAGCGAGAAGGAGATTGAAGTTGAGGTGCAAAGCGAAGGCTATGCTGCACCCAAAGAACGCGTCAAGGTGTTTCGTCCCCAACCCCCTAGAGGGTATGCGTACGGCACAAACGGCGGTATTTTTATGGAGCGCATGGTAGAGGATGAGGAGGGCGGCAAGTCCAAGAAACAAGTTATGTTGCTGCCATACGAGCTGTTTGTGGTGGACATCCTTAACAGCAACAACGAACACACGGTGCACATGCTGGCGCTCAAACCCGGCGGCGCTGTAAACGTCACCATGCCGCAGAAAGCTGTAGTCAGCAAAGACGAGACAGTCAAGGCGCTGGCAAGCCAAAACATCGTGGCCGCATTTGGTTCGGGCAACGACAAGAATTTGTTTGAGTATGTGCGTGCTTGCGTGGAAGAGTCCAGTACCAACAAGCCAGCGGTCACAGTTCCCGCCAGCTACGGATGGCAGTCCGATGATACGTACGTGTTCGCAGGGCGCATCTTTAGCAAGGACGCACCGCCCGTCAAGGTGCCCATGCCCGGGCTTGAGAACATCACCGTCAACACCGAGCCACGCGGAACAATGGAGGCATGGAAAGCATTTCCGCAAATGCTCATCCAGCGCAAGATGTGGAACCACTTGGCAATCATGCTGGCAGGTATCTCAGCTCCGCTGATGCGCTTCACGGGTATCTATGGCTTGACGTATCACTGCGCCAGCACCGAGTCAGGCACGGGCAAAACGCTCTCACTGGAAGCAGCCGCATCGTTCTGGGGACACCCAACCCACTACCGTACAGGCAAGAGCACATCCCCTGTAGCCATGCAGCAGCGCCTCGGCCTCTTGAACAGCCACCCGCTTATTACGGACGAGATCACATCCAAGAACCGAACCGACTTTGAGTGGCTTCCTGAGTTCCTACTGGACATGACCGAGGGCCGGGGCAAGGAGCGTATGGAGTCTGGCTCCAACAAAGAGCGCTTGAACTTGTCCACATGGATGACGACTTGCTTGATGTCATCGAACACGCACGTTGTGGATTACCTGACGGGTGGGCGTAAGCACTCTTCCGAGGGTGAGCTGCGCCGCTTGATTGAGTTTGTCCTTGACCAAGAGTTGTCATGGGAGCCGCACGAGATCGAGATCGTCAAATCCCTGCAGCACAACTATGGCCACGGCGGCTTTGTGATGGCGCAGTACCTAGCCAATAACGTAGCGACCTTTCCCGAGCTGGTGCGCACCTGTGTGAGTAAGATGTACAAGGAGTTCAACGCAACCAACGATGAGCGTTTCTGGATGGCAGGCATCGGCGCTGTCGTAGCTTCAATCGTTATCCTCAAGGACGCAGGCATTATTGAAATCCCTGTACGCCCAATCTTGGCTGCTTTTAAGAAAGCTTTGGAAAATATGCGTGTCAGTATGAAGGTCAGCGCCCGCACCGCAGAAGATGTACTCAACTCCTTTACCCGCGACAACTACGGCAGCTTTGTGGTCATTAAACCCGGTTCTGGTGGGCTGATGGCAGAGCTTGGTAGCGGCAGTCAAATTGACCAAACGATCACGCGCAACAAGGTCTTGGGCCGTGTGGAGCACGAGCTTACCAACGGGTTTATTGACTACTACATTGAGGAGCAACTGCTCAAGGCGTACTGCGCATCAATGAGCTTTGGGTACTCGTCGTTCAAGCGTGGGCTTGAGGACTTGTTTGTGGTGGAGTACATGAAGAAAGATATGATGGCAAAAACCAAAGGCCCACAGATGCGGGTACAGGTTATGAAAATTCGCCGCCGTGTGGAGGAAGTGGATGAAAGCATTATCAATCCGGTTCCCGTGGAGCAAGACTGAAAGGGGGCAGGGGTTTTTTGTCCCTTGCCTCGACACCCAACTGGTCAGAGAGACCGGGCTTAGACAAGCGGTATCACAGAGAATACTGGATGCCCGTGCCGTGCCCGGTCTTTATACTGGCGTCATTGGAGTCTGGTTCTATCGGACTGCTCCCGTACGGACTTCGCAAACTCAATCTTCTGGTGTTTGAACTCGTCCAGAATCCGGCGCTTCTCATCCGGCGGCAAGTCCGAAGCCCTGATAGCGTTTTCGCTTTTCATCATGCCCTGCATGTAGCTCTTGAAGCTAGTTTGCAGACCCGACTCGGCGTAGGCGTTTAAGTTCTCTTGCAGATAGCGCTGCGCCTCGTTGGTCCGTCCTTTGGCAAGCATGTCTTGGTATGTAGCCTTGACCTGCGCAGCCTCTTGCAGCCTGTCGTATGTAGCGTTGATGATGCCGCTTGCATCCTTGGGCTGGAACAAACCGCCGATCAGACGCATCTCTGACAAACGCTTGGTCGCTGCTTGTGGGCCAGCTTCAGTAGGGATAGCAAAGCTGAGCGAGTCCACCAACGCCAAACCTGTCGAGCTGAAGTACCCTTGGATCAACGAGTCGATCTTGATGGGGGACACGTTGATGGCTTTACCCACAATCTTAGCCAGATCGGTTGTGGTCTCGCGGAAGCGCTGGCCCGGCTCCAAGGTCTTCTCGTGCGCTGACTCCAAGTCCCGCCCTGTATAGAACGACTTGCCAAGGCCTGCTTCCAACAGCGGCTTGATGGCCTGCGGCATACCGTAGGACGAACCGCCGGGGATGATTTGCAGAGCAATCTGTTTAAACGCTTTGGCTGCTTCCTCACCGCCGTCTTGGTTCATCATCATGTTGACGATAGCTTCAGGCAACGCTTTGAAAATGTAGCCAACTTCAAATGGGATTGGCACGCGTACAGCTTCCTCAACGCCCGGCACATAGACAAACCAATTGCCGTACTTCTGCTCTGGCGTAGCGTTCTGATAACCCTCGTCGTCTTGCATCAAGGCAGCGTACGTCATGGTCATGGCAGCGATCATCATGCCGCGCTGGTATAACTTTTCCCGAATCTTAAGCTTCTCGTTGAACGGCATGTTGCCGGAGAAAGCCTTGAACAGCACGTTCATGGACTGAATCTGTGCGTTAAAGAATGGAATGATCGTGGACAGCGTATGGATAGCTGGAGACATGCCGCGCTTGGCAAAGTTCATGGACTCCAGCGCCATGTAAGTCGCCTCCATCTCGGACAAGCCTTGCTTGATGTAGCTGTTGTATTGTGCACGGCGAGTCAGCGCATCGGCTTCCATCGACACGGATTCCAGCTTAGCCAAGCCTTGCGCCCAACCGGACTTGTTTGCCGCCATATCGCGCAGCACCATTGCCAAGTCTTCTTGTGTGCCCGTGAACACCTGACCGCCAGTGATACCGCGCTGCTCCAGCGTCTTGCCTGCAACAGTACCGATCTCTTTGAGTGCACCAAAGACAGGTGCAAAGTCAGCGCCCGACAACAGCGGTGCAGCAAGCGAGTCACGGAACAACAGCTTGGCAGCGTACAGTGGGTTGAGCACCACCGCCTTACGCAGTGCCCGGGCTGGACCGCCCAGCATCTTGGTCAGGATGGTGTTCTGAGTTGGGATACCCTCCATGCCCTTGACCACCAGATCAGCGGGAATGCCTGTGGGGAACCGTTTGCCGCCAACAACGACATCTTCAGTGTGCACCATAGCGAACTTGTCTTCGCCTTTGTCTTTGAACCGCACCACGTTCGGGCCGGAGGAGCCGTCCCCCTTGCCGATAGTGGCCATGCCGATCTCTTGCAACTCAAACACAGCGTTCTTAGTTGCCAAATTGCGCAGCGCCATGTCAGTCAACATGTTGGTGTTCTGCACCGCACTGGTCATAAAATCCAAAATCGGCTCATCACCGCCAGTCAACTCTTTCAAGTACGGTTGGTCTTTGGTGTTGCCAATACGGGCGATGGTCTGGTTGCCCAGCATCATATCCACGCCGCCGTTGCGCTCACGGTAGTAAGGCACGTAGTCGCCAGCTTGGATGAGTTTTTCGCGTGTGGCAGCAGAAATGGCTCCGGTCTCTACAGCAAACTGAAGCATGTCGCGGTTGTACATGTTGTACTCGCGCTGGGCTTGTTCGTAAATAGTCTTGAGGCCCGGAGTGTTGGCCACAGCATCGCGTACATCTTTCAAATCAGCTTCGGTTACCTTGCCGCCGTAATTCAGTACAGACAGGCCCACACGCTCCGCACGCTTAGCAATCAGGTACATGGAGAACAAACGGCTGTTACCTTCTGGACTTCCGACCAGATCGTTGCCTTTCTTCAAGACGTTAACCACGCCCTTCAAGCTGGCTCCGCCAACGCTTTCAACAATGCGCTCGGTGCGGCCATCTGCACGCTTCTTCTCGGTCAATTGCAACGCACCATTACCCACAGATTGCGCCACAAAATTCATGCGCTGGTCGTACATGCGGGTGTAGTACATCATTTGCAGACCCTTTAAGGAGTCCATGTACTTGGAGAGTTTCTCCAGTGGCGCAAAGCGATCGACAAAGTTTGTCATCAGCTTTAGACCTGCGCCCTCTTCTTTAATGGTTGCCATAACCCCGCGCTGTTTAGCGATAGCTTTGTCGGCTACTGCGCCTGCCCGTGCCAGTGTTGTGTTGGCATATGTGGGGTCTGCGGTACGCAGCACGGCAGCACCCGCCTGTGCTGCACCGCCTCTAGCCCCTAGACCTTTCTTGACGTAGCGACGAGCATTTGCTACAAGCTGTTTAACTTCACTGTCGGTGACGTTCTTAATGCCTAGTTTGGATTGGAACCATTGTTTAATGGCAAAGAAAATACGGCGCAGCGCATTAGTTGTTTGCGAGTTAGCGTACGGGCCTTGTTCGGCCATGTCAGCCAGCACTTCTTCAACTGCCACATCTTTGCTCAGCGCAGGATTAGCTTTTTGCTTAGCATCGGCTGCTTCCTTAACTGCGGGATTACCCGCATAAATGTCTTGCATGGTTTTGCTGTACGTGCTGCCCAACATTTCGCGCAAACCAAAGTGCCCCGCCACTTCGTGTGCCACAGTCAGCGCCACATCGTTGAAGCTGTGCAAGTTGTCGGCAATCAAATACACGGTCTTGGTGTCAGGGTCGTACAAGCCGGGGACTTGTCCTTCTTTACCGCCGTCTTTAATTTCGTCATGCAAACGTGAGGGCAAACCGGACTCATTCTGCACGACCACAATCTCGGGCACGTTAGTCCAGCCAGCACGAACTTCATCCGCAGCTTGCTGAACAATATCCACATCCATACCCGCGCCACGACCGCTTGTACGAAATACAGCACCAGTAGCCGTTGTCTCTTTCAAAGAAGGATAGGCCTCGGCCTCTGCCTGCACAAGACTGTTCTCAGCACGATACAAAAGAGAGTTGTTCTTTCCAATAATATTGCGCAATTCTGATATGCGTTTGCCAGATGTTTCGGGGTTGCGGTACATGCCTGCATCGCCGGATGTAAAACCTTCCCGTTCGTACCAATTTTCTAACTGTTTGGCAGACATTCCGCTTTCGCCAACAGGTTCTGCCCGAAGCGTCAACGTCACATTGTGCGTATCCGCCAACCGTTTTAGAAAAACAAGTGCGCGAGCAGCTTTCCCTTTACGCAAATCTTTGGGGTCATTTGTGCGGATAAGGCTTACATAAATGCCGTTGTCCCCATTTTCTTTTAAATCTAAATCGACGCCGTGGTACGTTACCAAACCTTTTTCGTTTTGACTTGGTTGGGTTTTTTCACGCAACGCTTTTATAAACGTAGACGCCCCAAGATCGGCTTTTTCTTCTTCGGCAGCATCAAGCAAAGGTTGCAACTCAAGTTCTGCGCGGCTAATGTTTCTACGAAAATCGGCAATCAATGTTTTAATGCCTTGCAACACATTAAGTTTTTGCGTAGCCGTTTCTGTTTGAAGTTTTTTAATTAGCTCGTTGGGGTTCTGGGCCGCAACAAGTCTTTCGGCAAATGCGTTGGCATCAGCAACAGCTTTCTCAGATGGGGGAGGCGCAAGCTCACGTTTTTCAACGATCGGCTGACGCGTAATGCCTGCGTTTTCTTTGGACTCCGGTGTGCCACCACGAAGTTTGCTGGGAGCAGCAGACTGCACACGCGCAGCTTGAGATACTTTGCCGACTTGCTTTGGCTGTAAAGAGTCAATCAGCGCCTGCTGCGTATTGATGTCGGCTTGCAGTTTGGCAACGCGTTCTGCACGTTCAGCTTGCTTGGCTTCGGTCTTGGGCATGGCTGCTTTTTGCATAGCCGCCAACGCTTTTTCCAATACCGCCATGCGATCCGTGGCGCGGCCAAGTTCTTGCACGCGATCAATCTCAGCGTCAAACTGTTCTTGTTCAGTGATGCTGGCTTTCTTGCCTCGTTTGCCTGCCACGTTTTTGCCTGTCAACACATCGGTGCGGACAATACCCAAACGGTTGGACTGCTGCGCTTGCAAAATTACGCGCTCTTTCAAAAACTCCTTGTAGCCCTTGGCACGATCAGCTTGAGAGTCACGCAGTGTTTGCAGCCGCGCACGCATCTTGGCCAACTGCTCGGGCGATGTCTTGCCTGCTTCGGCCTTGGCTTTAATGTCCCTTGCCAGCTTGGTAATCTCTTGGCCTTTTTGAACCATGTTAGATTGCTTCTTGGCAATCGTGCGCTCAAGCTTGGCAAGGCGGGCGGTAATTACCTTGGTGACTTCTGCGTAGACTTCCGGATCGCTGGACGTAACGCGGCGTGCTTCTACGATCGCAACTTCTTTTCGTGCACGAGTTTTTTGAAAGTCTTCTATGGACTTGCGCAGGGTTTCAATGCGTTTGTTACCTGCTTCAATCTGCTTTTCCAGTTGCGCAATTTGATCGAACACCGGTTTGGCTTCTTTCAAATGCTTGCGTGGACCACGATACGACTTGGCTTTTTCTTGCGTTTCGTCCAGCTTAATCTGCGCCAGTTCTACGCGCACTTGCATCTCTTCAACCCCGGTCTCCATCTCGTCAATGAAAGCATCAAGGTTGTTCAAATCTTTGTTAGTCAGGCTTGCCAACTCCAGCAGTTCTTGACGCTTGGAAAAATCAATACGTTGGCCGGGGATAGCTTCGAGACGGGCTGTGCTTTCTTGGAACGCTTCCAAACGCTTACGGTCTTGCTCAGCTACACGGTCACGCTCAGCCGCAGACATAGGCTCGATTGGCACGTTTGCCATCTGCGCCGCAAAACTACGAGACTCCGACGTTGCAAGAATCTCATCTTCAATCTGTTGGGTTTGAAGCTGCTCGACGGTTTTAGCGCCTTCAGCTTTTTCGATCTCGCTGTCAATATTCCGCAGCTCTTTGTTAACGCCGCGCAGGGAATCAAACGCTAATTCTTTGGCTGTGCCAATTTCTTTTTTGATGGCTAAGATTTCGGGGTGTTGGGAAATGTTGACATCTAAATCTTTTGCTGCCATTTCCAAATCAATTCCGGCACGCAACAACGCACGGGCAGCGTTGTCCATCTTGCGCTCTTCTTCTTGGGCGTCAAGCTGCAACTGCAAGTCGTTGTTCAGGAAGGTAATGAACGCAGACGATGGGATGTATGGATTTACGCGCTGCGTTTCCATTAAGTCTTGCAAATCAGCAATCTCTTGCTGCAAACGCGCAACTGTGCGCGGCTGCACTACACGGGCTTTAGACAACTGCTTTTGCAGGTCTTGCAGCTTTTGCTGGGACTCATGCAGCAACGGGTTGCGTTGGCGCTGAAGTGCTTTGATAACTTCTTGCTGTGCGGCTTGGATGCCGGGCAGTTTTTCGGCAAGACTTCCTAGTTTGTTACGCGCTTGGCGCAATGCTTCTTTGGCTTTGGCAGTTTCCTGTGCGGCTTCTACCGCACGGTCGTCCATGTTTTTGAAGTTGGCAATGTTGTCCGCAACCAAGCGGCTGGTCTCTTCCGAACGCTGCGCAAGCTGCTCAACTTGGGTTCTAGCCTGCATGTAATTGATGCGTAGCGGCTCCAGCTCGTCGCTCAAACGGTTCAGCACAGCTTCAAGGCGTACCTCGGC
>Ga0209084_1000295_pt1 | contig 47596 bp, 34 predicted proteins | sample C_130820_MF_Meta_FD_187309 | JGI IMG/M metagenome (GOLD analysis project Ga0209084, IMG submission 187309) | Freshwater microbial communities from Lake Croche, Canada to study carbon cycling - C_130820_MF_MetaG (SPAdes) (version 2) | ecosystem: Environmental > Aquatic > Freshwater > Lake...
TCGTCGCCTGTGTGATCCTGATTTGCCTTGCGTTCAGCCTTGTCAGCGTCAATCCAATGTCGCCAATCTTGTATGTTTGCCCGTCGTTGCCTTGCTATAATTCTAAGTTCGGATAATAGTTGCCTCGTTTCCAGCCCTGCCTGTCGTGTGCCTTTATCAAGCCAACGTTGATTGGCTTTGTAATATTCTCTAAATACACGCATGAGTTCATCATGCGTTTCTTCATCTCGCTTCATTCACTTACTTCGACATCATTTGCATAACTTGTGAAGCCGTTCTCTTTAATAACCTTGAGTACATTGTTTACCCGACCAATAAGTTCGTCCTTGTGACTGATAAGGAAAATATTCTTCTTACGTTCACGTGACATCTTCTTAAGTACAGCCAATGCACCTTCGACGCCACTTGCATCAAGTCCGTTATCAACTAGTTCATCTACAAACAACAAGTTGATCTGTTGATATAAACTTTCCCACACGTCTCTAAATGCCCATGACAATGACAAAATAAGCCTATTACGTTCCCCACGTGACAGGTTATCAAAATCTAGATCCTGACCAAGTTGGGTAATCAACACAGTTAGGTCGTTTTGGAACAATACACTATGTGGCAAGCCCATCTTGTCAAGATAGTAGGTAAGTCTGTTGTTTAGATACGCAAGATTCTGATCAATGATCTTTTTACGGATAAAACTATCCTTACTTGTTAAAAGTTTAAGTAAAAACTCTTGATGTTCTTTCAAACTAGTAAGTGCATTTACTTTATCCCATGTAATTTCTTGCATGGCGGTGTTGCGTAGTTCGTCAATCTGTTCTTGATAAGGATCTGTTTCGCCTGCTTTAACAGTTAGTTGTGTTTCAAGGGTTTTCAAATTGTTCTGATGCTTGAGGGCTTGCTCAACTGTATCGTAATACGTATCGGGTCTTGCACTTACATCTCCAATATTTGCAATTTCCTTAGTAATCTTTGCAAGATCCGCTTTAACTTTATTAAGATAGACGTTTGCTTCCTTTAAATTCTTAGTTGCAAGAGTAGTCATCTCTTCATGTTTGTGATCATGAAGTTCTTGCTCACACGCATGGCAAGTTTTGTTTGCAAGGCTATCTAATTCTTTTGAATACTTACTTGCCGACTTTTCAGCTTGCGACATTGCACTTTCTAAAGTTGCACGTTCTTTATTCAAACTCTTTAGTTGTGCAGTTTGTTCAATATACAATTTTAATTGTGTATGCGATGCCAGTTCTTCTTCAATATCGACATTTTCTAATTCGATGATAGCCCGTGCCATCTTTTCAATATCTACTTCGTGCTGAGTATTCCATGCAGTTTGTCTTGTAAGCAAACTATCAACACTAAGCTGAATCTTTTCATTGGATTTCTTTGCCGCTTCTATATCGGCGTTCTCTTGATAGATGTTATCTTTAGTAGTTTTAACAAGTTCTTTAAGTAACTCTGCTTTTTCACTTAGCAAAGTAATGCCCAACAACTGTTCAATGATAACACGTTGGTCATTTGCCCGCATGGACAAAAATGGCTCTGTATAAGTGTTTAGTGCTACAATATGCTTGAACATATCGTGGCTCATACCCAGCAAGTCGTCAAGATCCTTTTGCGTTTCCCGCATGTCGCCCTGTGCGTCATCAGTTTCTTCTGTTTCTTGTGCCTGATTATTGACAAAGAATTGTAGTACGTTGGGCTTGCGGCCACGTTCAATACGATAATCGATGCCGTTCTTTTCAAAACTCAACGTAACCAACATTCCTTTGTTATTAATCTTATTAATCAGATTATCTTTTTTAATGTTAGTTAGTGCATTGCCGTAAAGTGCATAACTCAGTGCATTGACAATTGTAGTCTTGCCTGTGCCATTACGGCTTCCGCTATCGTCTCCACCTTGGTCCAAGTTTTCCCCAAGGACAAGTGTTAAATGTTCTTTATCAAAATTTACAGCCTGGGTTTGATTACCCACACTCATAAAATTACGTACTGTTAAATCTTTAATTGTTATCATAGGCTATTATAAATTTCCAAAAGTGTATTTTTGTTAAACTGCTCTGAGTCAATGCTAATAATTTGACTGGATACAATCTGATCCACACTTTCGAATGATTGGATGTCAATGCTCGTATTAATTTCAAGATCCTTCTTTTCCGCAATCAATGTAAGTTCGCGAATATTATAATCTGAAATAAACTTTTCTTTGATAAAACTTGCTTCCTCGTAGCTAATGTCTATGTCTAGTGTAACACGTAAATGTTGCTTGGGCAAGATAATTTTATCCGCATCGTCGATTAGTTGGCTAAGTTTTACCGTACGGAATGTAGGCTGATTATCCCAAGCGTGATACACTGGCTTGCCGCCCCATTCAAGTATCATCATGCCCCGGTCATCATCCCATGCGTCTGCATAGTTGTGCGGAAACGCATTGCCAATATAAATCATATTTTGACGTTGCTGACGTTTATGAAAGTGCCCGCTAAAGCCAAGTTCATAGTTTTTAAAACTATCCAATTGAATCTCACCATGATCAGGCATCTGTACCATGGCGTTCATAAAGAAGCTGGGCAATTCAAAGTGTCCAAAGATATACTTTCCACCTTTCTTGCCTATGGTTTTCCATTCGTCTCCGACGAGCCACGGGCAAAGTGTAACATCGCCAATGGTAGTAGGCTCATGAACAACAGTAATTCCAGGAATATACTTGCCGAACTCGACAGAGTGTATATCTCGTTTGTCTTTGTAATACAAATCATGATTGCCAGGAAAGAAATAAAATTGATCGAACGCCTGACCGAGCTTTTCCAAGGCCCTAAGGCTATAGTCCATAGTAGTGATATTAAGACTATTGCGATTGTGATGCCAATCGCCCATAAAAATTCCTGTGTCACATCCTTCCTCCTTAGCTTTTGCAATATACCAATCTACAAATTCTTCACAATCTTGATTATGCACACTGCTATTTGACTTTAAGCCAAAGTGTATGTCTGTGAAGCAAGCAACTTTCTTAAATAAATTTGTCATTCGGCACCTTCGTCGAAACGTTTAACAGCGGCAGCATGTTCTCCCGAGCCAGTTCTACTATAACTTGGATTCATACCATTCATTTCAAGGACATCGTCCCTAATATTCTGATTACGTTTTTCAATATTAATAACTCTAACAAAACTATTAGTAACTGCGGCAGTAAAATAAGCAAACGGATTATCGCTTTTACTTTCATCAAATTGTAGTCCAATCTGTGTTAGTTGTAAAATAGCCTGGCCCTTCATTTCATCATTGTAAGTATAACCGCGAACATTTCCCCGTGTTGCATAACGTTCGCACAGTTTAATCATCATACGAGCAAGTGTTGGGGTAATTTGTCCTGCATCTTTGTCAAAGTGACCTTTTTCAAGATCTCCCTTCCAATGACTCTTGCCCACACATACTAGTTCATCTTCTTCGTTGTATTTCCAATGTTGGAAAGGAGGAAAATTTACCTTGTCTCTATGATCCGCAAGACTCTTTGGATTCTTTTTACGTGTGCCATTTAATGGAATGTGATCAAAAGTCATAATTCTAAAAACAACATCAGTTTTGGCAATCTTTTTATAATCGACTTCACAGTCTGCTTGTTTGACTTTTTCTCCTACCGCTTTGCGTCTTGCATATTCAAGATCACCAATTCGTTTAGCCCGTGCCCGCTTGGCATCGGCAACACTTCTGATATTAATCTTATCAACGGTTGGCAATATGCTGTCATATTGATGAAATTCGGGCTGTGTGAAGCTACAGTACGATGTTTTACTTCTGTGTATTTCCAACAACATATCCTTGTTGTTTAGGTAATTAACTTTTGCTGTCATTAGATGAGTCCTCGTAAGTTACATTATAAACTACGCACTTATTAAAGTCAAATAAATAGAGTATCAGGAGATACATTATGGGTATTGATTTAGGTGCCGGTTTAACGTCGTCGCTAAGTAATATTGGCAATTTGGCCAGTGCAGGAGCCAACGGATTTAACGCCGCTAGTAATTTAAGTTCTGCATTTTCTGCAGGACTCGCATCTCCAGGCGGCCTTGCCAGTGCAATCCGTAGTGTAAATTTGCCCGCGGCCGGAGAGGCAATTGGTGATATTTTAGGAGCTATTAGTGCTTTCACAGAAGATACCTATGCTAATGATTGGAGAGTTAGGCTAAGTTTGGCAAACTGGACTAGTTTTAAATCAAGTCCTGTACTAACACCATTAAAAGATTCGGGTGGTTTAATATTTCCGTATACTCCTAAGATTAATATTCATAGCGGTGCAACTTATACTCAAATTGAAACTGTTCATACCAATTATAAGTTCCAAGCATTTAAAAATAGCGACCCAGGAACAATTAAAATAACAGCACCAATGTATGTGTCGGATCCTACCGAAGGATTGTACTGGATTGCTATGGTGCATTATTTAAGAAGTTTAACCAAAATGTTCACAGGAAATGATCCTAAAGCCGGTAACCCACCTCCTATCATTATGTTAAATGGATACGGCAATTATGTTTTTAAAAATGTTCCTGTAGTAGTTACTGCAATGGATGTTGCCTTAGAAGACAAATGTGATTATATCGGAGTTAATGTTGTTGGAAGTGCAGCCGGAAATGTTGAAGGCACAGCTGATGCAATTGGCAATTTGGCCAGCACAATAGGTGGTGCATTTGGTGGTGCTCTTGGCGGAGCAGTTGGATCAGCAACATCTATTATCAGTAGTGTGGCTGGCGGTGTAGGCCAAGTTGCAGGATTATTAGGCAGTTTTGGAATAGGTGGTGCTATCAGTGGCGGCGTCACGCATGTGCCTACTAGAAGTACATTTAGTGTAACGCTACAACCTATCTACAGTAGAACCAGTGCCCGTAAATTTAGCCTTGACAGATTTGTTACTGGCGGCTATCTTAATAATAATTTTGGATATATTTAATCATGTCTGCTAACTATAAAAATACCAGTCCGTGGTATAATACTATTACTACTAAAAATTATTTAGATGTACTGGCAATTCGACCTGTTAGTTCAGAAACAGATGATTTTTTATATACTATTGAAAGCCAATATACATATCGTCCAGATTTGTTGGCATTTGACTTATATGGTGATTCTGCATTGTGGTGGGTTTTTATACAGCGTAATCTTGACGTACTACAAGATCCTATATTTGATTTTGTTCCTGGCAAAAAAATATATATTTGTAAGAATAGTAGTTTAAAAATAGCACTGGGATTGTAATCATGGGATTGTTAGATCAAGCAACGACAGCAATAGCTAGTATTAAAACTGCGGTTACTTCTTTGGGATCTGCTACTGGATTAACATCTACATTTAATAGTGTTACTGGTCTGTTTGGAAATACTAGCGAATTTTTTACAACACTAACTGATGTTACATTACCGATGCCTAATCCTTTATTTGATTATGCAAGCTACGATTATTTATTAGGTATTGGATGTTTATCAAACAACGAAGCTAACGATCCAAATACTACATACATGTCTGGTAGCAAAGTTGAATTAATTTGTAAATCTGCAAATGCTGATCCTGATAATCGAGTAGACACTCCTTACGGAAAATTTGATTTTTTTATAGATGATTTAAAACTTGATCTTCAAATTGGCTTTGAAAATAATTTAAATTCTAACGTAACTAATATATCATTTCAAATTACTGAACCTTACAGTATGGGCATGCTTACAATAGCAATGCAATACCTCGCTGCTAAAAAAGGACACACAAATTGGAGAGATGCACCTTGGTTACTAACTATGGAATTTAGGGGAAATACAGAAAGTGGAAAAATTTTATCTATTCCTAAAACTTTTCGTGCAATTCCATTTAATATAAAAAACATAAACATGCGAGTTAAAGAAACTGGAGCTGTATACCATATAGAAGCTATGCCAACTAGTCAAGCAACACTATCTGACTCTGCCGCTAAATTATCAAACGACGTATCAATATCAGGAGCATCGGTATTACAAATACTTCAAACGGGCGAAAAAAGTCTCCAAGTAGCACTTAATAAACGTGCCGCTTTGTTGGTAGAAAATAATCCAACCGCTGTACCTGATGAGTATATTATAACTTTTCCAAAAACACTTGCATCAAAAACCCCAGCAATATCCGCAGATGCTGGAGCAACAACTGCATCTTCTAGGGAAGCGATTAATAAATTAATCGGAGTAACCAAAGGCGAAACTGGTCGCCTCGAACAAAATGCTGATGATGTAAATGAAATTGGTTTAGCAATATTAAGTTTTGACAAAGCCAATGCAGGAACGCCGGCAGTGTCATCACCTAACGATGTATACGATAAAACATCAAATACATTCTTCAAAGGAAAGAATTTTAGTGATCCTAAATCAAGCGATTTTAAATTTAATCAAAATCATGATATTCCAAATGCTATCAATCAAGTAATACTAAAAAGTGTATTCCCAAATAAAGCTCTTGACGGAAAAACAGATGATAAAGGATTTATAGGTTGGTGGAGAATTGACTGCCAAAAATTTGAAATATCAACTGAGGCTAATAATGCTATAACAGGTACTAAACCACTAGTGTATGTTTACAGAGTTGTGCCGTATGATGTTCATTCCAGCAAGATGATTACTGTCAACACAAAGGGCCCTGGTTTTTATGAGCTTGCAAAACAAACAGTTAAAGAATACAACTACATATACACTGGTAAAAATGTTGATATTATAAACTTTGACATATATTTTGAAAATGGATTTTTTACAGCTATGTCTTCTGACTTTCTTAATAAAGGTGCAGATACAGTAACAATTGACCAAGTTGGAGATGAAACTTCTACCGACCCTAACAAGGAAGTTGTTGCACCTCTTGGAACAGGAAGGCCTCCTGATCAAAAACTTGGAGTTATGCCAGGCATTGTAAGATTTTTAAAAACATTAACCAATACTGATCAAAAGGGCGGAAGTGGTCCGGATACTCCGTCAGTACGTACTGCCCGCCTTTTCCACGATGCAGTGACCCGATCAAATTCAAGTTCAATGACAACTTTAGAAATGGAAATTATCGGAGATCCTTATTATATTGCACATAGCGGAATGGGTAACTGGACAGGACAGTCAACTACCAATAGCACTAATTTACTTGATGACGGATCGATAAACTGGCAAAATGGTGAAGTTGACATCCTTATTAATTTTAGAACTCCGCTTGATATAAATCAAGCAACAGGTTTATATCAATTTGCTCCTCCTACTGCAAGTGCTCCGTTAATTTCGTGGAGTGGACTTTACCATGTTACAAATATTGTTTGTAAATTCCAAAAAGGACAATTCACGCAACAGTTAAAAGGACAACGTCGACCCTACCAAGAACTAAACACGGAAGGTGCATCTGATGGTAGTAACGGAATTCTAAATAGTTCAAGAGCACCGGTTAAACAAATAAAAGACCCCACAGAGTAAACCTTACATAATATGTCAAACAATTCAAACGATTATAATTATAGTTCAAAACATGATGAGCCTGGTAAGCCAGGCCCGTTCCTTGCCAAAATAATAAGCCATTTAGATACAACTTATATGGGTATACTACAAGTTGAAATTTTAAGGCCATCCGGTAATCTTACATCAGAGTCAGAAATACATCAAGTAAGTTATATGAGTCCTTTTTACGGAGTAACTAGTGCTAAACATTTAATTGGAGAACCCGGCCGCAAAGAAGACGACATATATAATAACACACAAAAATCATACGGAATGTGGATGATACCTCCCGATGTAGGAAGTCTTGTAGTTGTAATTTTTATTGACGGCGACCCACGAAGAGGTTATTGGATAGGCTGTGTTCAAGATGAAGGTGCAAATTTTATGCTGCCTGGTCTTGCTTCCACTCAAAAAGTTTCTGAGGATGTAGACCCTGATGCCAAAGATCGATATGGTAGAGTTCCTGTAGCAGAATATAATAAAAAAATACAAAGTACAGAAAATCCTGATGCTTCTCAAGCATTAAAACCACGACACCCGTTTGCTGATGTATTAAAAACTCAAGGATTGTTGTTTGATGATATCAGAGGAATTACATCTTCCAGTGCTAGACGAGAAGTTCCTAGTATGGTATTTGGAATTAGCACTCCTGGCCCGATAGATAAACGTCCTGAAAATTATAAAGGCGGAAAAAATCCAAAAGCCCAGCAGGGGCGTATTGGAAGCGACGAGAACAAGGTTGATAATGCATTTGTAAGCCGGTTAGGCGGCACAACTTTTGTAATGGACGACGGTGACGATAGGTTTTTACGTAAAACCAATGCAAGTGACGGCCCTCCTAAATATGCAGGTGTAGAAAATTCTGAAACAGACGGCAACGTTACTATTCCACATAACGAATTAGTTAGAATTAGGACCCGCACCGGACATCAGATTCTTTTTCACAACAGCGAAGATTTAATTTATATTACCAATGCAAGAGGAACAAGTTGGATTGAATTAACTAGCGATGGTAAAATTGATATCTTTGCACAAGACAGTATTAGTGTGCATACCGCCAACGATTTAAATTTCTATGCAGATAGGGATATCAATATTGAAGCTAAACGAAATTTAAACATTAAAGTTGGTAAAGAAATGCACACCCATGTGCTTAAAGATCATATATTGATTGTTGATGAAAATCAAAAAATTCATGTTAAAATGGATGTAGATAAAATTTACGAAAAAAACTATAAACATCATATATTAAAAAAAGTAGACTTATTATATGACGATAGCTACTTGCAGAAAGTAGGAAAAGATTTTGATCTTAACGTCGTCGGCCACAATTTTCAAACTTCGGGTGGCTCAAACGAAACTAAAGCCGGCGGAAACATAGTAGAAACTGGATCACAAATTCATATGAACGGCCCATCGGCCACAACCGCTAGCCTTGCTAAAAAAGCAACTCCGCCGCAGCGATTGAAACTACACAAGCTATCAATTGAAACAGGCAAGTACGATGCTACTACACTTCCTCCAACAATTATGCGTCGAGTTATTACAACTGAACCATATGTATATCACGAAAATGTAGATCCGAGTAAAGTTAAAACTGAAAAAACCGATAGGGATATCGACGGCCGATATGAAGATACAGATGAAAATCAACTTAATAAACAAAGTACCTTTAGCGAAACAATGCTAACTCCTCCAGATTTATGGAAAACATATTCAACTGGGCCTGACGACACATTTACAGTTAGACCGCCGCCAGCAACACAACAAGAACAAAAAGAGGCAGGACCATAATGAGCTCAAACGCTAATCTATATAAAAAAATAACACTACCAGCCAATAATAATATAGAGTCTGTTAGACCAAAGATGTACAAGGGATTTAGTACGGTTAATACTAATACTGAAAATTATAATTTATACGATTTTGAATTGATTAAACAGGACTTGTTTAATCATTTTTACACACGCCAGGGAGAAAGATTGATGCAACCTGAGTTTGGAACAGTAATTTGGGACTTGTTATTTGAACCACTAACGCCTGAAGTAAAAGATATAATATTAAAAAATGTTAATACAATCATTAATTACGATCCTAGGATTAAAGCTGAAAATGTCGTAGTAACAGGATATGATCAGGGTGTACAAATTCAATGTACACTAACATTTCTTGCTTATAATATTCAACAAACGCTACAATTAAGATTTGACCAAGCTAACGGCTTGATGGCACAATAAACTACGTACTTATTGATATAAAATAAATACACGATAGGATACATCATGAGTTCAACTGATAGACAAAATAATTTATTAATTAGCGAAGACTGGAAGAAAATTTATCAGTCATTCCGCAATGCAGATTTCCAAAGCTATGACTTTGAAAACTTGCGTAGGACCATGATTACGTACTTGCGTACAAATTATCCTGAAGATTTTAACGATTATATTGAGTCTAGCGAATACCTTGCCCTAGTGGATCTTATTGCATTCTTGGGCCAAAGCATAGCTTTCCGTGTTGACTTAAATGCCCGCGAAAACTTCTTAGAATTAGCAGAACGTCGAGAAAGCGTCTTAAGATTAGCACGTTTGGTAAGTTATAATGCCAAACGAAATATGCCAGCACAGGGCCTTTTAAAGTTTAATACAATTCGCACTAGCGAAACTGTTGTTGACTCTAATGGTAGGAATTTAGCCGGACAAATCATAACTTGGAATGACCCAGCAAACAGTAATTGGTACGATCAGTTTATTAAAATAATGAATGCTGCCATGAGTTCTAATCAACAATTTGGAAATCCTAGCGACAAAGCTACAATATACGGGATTCCAACAAGCCAATATAGATTCCAAGGCGCCAATACAGACATTCCGATTTATACGTTTTCTAAATCGGTAGCCGGCCGCAATATGAATTTTGAAATTACTAGCACAACATTTAGCGGTAAAGATTACATTTATGAAGAATCTCCTAAAATTGGCAATTACCCAGCGTGTATTTACAAGGAAGATGGCCACGGTGCAAGTAGTCCGGGTACTGGATTCTTTTTTAATTTTACACAAGGAACTTTAAATGCTGGCTCTTTTACAATTTCACAACCGAGTTCAACTGAATCTGTTGATTTAGCAACCACTAATATTAATAATAACGATGTGTGGTTGTATAGGTTATCCGAAACCGGCGCCGAATCTGAATTATGGACAAAAATTCCTAGTCTCGAAGGTAATAATGTAATTTACAATAGCCTTAATAAAAATATTAGAAATATATATGCTGTGATTACAAAGGCAAACGATGCTGTTAGTCTAGCATTTAGCGATGGAACATTTGGGAATTTACCGCTCGGCACTTTTAGAACTTACTACAGGGTTAGCAACGGACTTAGCTATGTTATCAATCCCGCTGATATTAGAAATATTTCTATCTCAATTCCTTATATTTCAAAAAAAGGACAAACTGAATCGCTACTAATTTCATTAAACCTTCCTACTTCTATTTCTAATTCAGATATTGCTGAAACTAATGCATCTATTAAAGCAAATGCACCAGCAACATATTACACACAAAATAGAATGATTACTGCGGAAGATTATAATATTAGTCCGTTGTCAGTTACACAACAAGCCGCTAAGATTAAAGCAGTTAACAGAACTGCTAGTGGAATTAGTCGATATTTTGATCTTAAAGATCCTACGGGAAAATATAGTTCAACTAATTTGTATGCTAACGACGGCGTAATATATCAAGATTCTTATATACAATATACAAAATTTAATTATGTAACTAAAACTGATATTGAAGGAATTATAAGAAATACTGTTTATGATATTATTAAAAATTCTGATTTAAGAAATTTTTATTATTCTAATAATGTTACTTTTTTATCTGCAAGTCTTCCTATTGCATGGTATAGACAAACAGCAGATAGCAATTCTTCTACCGGTTATATAGGTGATATTTTGGATAATAACGTTGCTTATGCTGTAGGATCGTATACTTCTACCGATTTAAAATATCTTACTCCAGGGTCATTAATCAAATTTTTGCCACCAACAGGAAAGTATTTTGATTCAACTAATGGAAACACATTGGTAGCAATTCCAGCAGGATATACTACTGCGGATAAGCCTGGTGCATTATCTTATATTTGGGCAGAAGTGATATCTGTAAACAATGCAGGAACAGACTTATTGCAAACTGAAGGCCCAATAACTTTAAATCAAATTATTCCGTCAAGTGCAAAAATTATACAGATTATCCCTAAGTTAGCTACGTCTTTAAGTACCTCAGTGATTTCAACCATGATTGATTTAATCTATTCTAACAGGCCTTTTGGTTTGCGATATAATACTGTTATACAATCGTGGCAATTAGTTTTTGAAACTAATTTAGATCAGACTAGTGCATTTAGTCTAAGTAAACAAGGTAATAACACTAATAAAAATCAAGATTCAAGCTGGATATTGATGTTTACTACTGATAACGAATATTATACTATAACTACTCGCTTGCTAAGATATGTTTTTGAAAGCGATAAAGAAACTCGATTCTATTTTGATGACAATGTTCGAATTTATGACAATACTTCTAACTCTGTAGTTAGTGATACAATTAATATTTTAAGTATTAATACTAAACCTTCAAGCATTACACCGTTTACGACAGATTTATCTTGGGATGTTATTTCTTCTTATAGCGGAATGGATGGGTATATTGATAATAAAAAATTAGTAGTGTCTTTTCAAGATAGTGATAATAATGGAGTAGTTGACAATCCGCAACTGTTTTTAGATATTGTCTCTTCAAATGGTATTGATTTAGCATTATATATTGTACAAGAAAAATATTCAATCTCAGCCGGCCAAGAAGACTATCGATATGTTAGTAATGAAAATAATAAAATATTGATTTTAAACTCGCAACCTAGGTCTTTTGTAGGCTATAAAGACGGACAATACTTTTATTTTGCAGATACTGGAGTTGTAAAAGTCTACAATGCTACACTTGGTATTGCTCAACCAACGCTTGATTATAAAGTTTATCCAGGCAGAGACAATTTAAAATTTCAATATACCCATAGTGCTGATTATGAATCAAGAATTGATCCTGGCGCAAGCAACATCATTGACATTTATGTTTTGACTAAGGCATACGATACACAATTTAGGCAATGGATTGATGGTGCTACTACAGTACAACCATTACCCCCAAGTTCCGCCGAATTGTATAATACAATAGGTCCAGCACTTGGATTAATTAAATCTATCAGCGATGAAATTGTATATCATCCTGTAAATTATAAAATTCTATTCGGTAGCACAGCAACACCGGATGTACAGGCTAGTTTCAAAATAACTAAAAATATAAATTCAGTCGTGTCTGAGAATGATATTAAATCAAGGGCAATTACTGCAATAAATCAGTTTTTTACTTTAGACAATTGGAATTTCGGCGATATATTTTATTTTACAGAATTATCTACTTATGTAATGAATCAACTTACTCCTGATATTACAAATTTTATTATTGTTCCAAAGCAAGCCGGATCATATTTTGGAAGTTTATTTGAAATCCAATGTCCAAGCGACCAAATTTTTATTAATGGTGCAACTGTTTCTGACTTAGAAATTATTTCTGGAATCACTTCAGGCAATATTAAATCGGTAACTGGAACTGCACTAGATTTAATCTATACACAAAACATAACAAGTTCAAACTACGGAGCATCAAATGGCTGATAATATTAATCCTGCAGGATCTAAAAAAGGTCTTGGAGTAAATTTTCTTCCAAATTTTTACAGAACTGATGCTAATAAGAGATTTCTTCAAGCTACTATTGACCAGTTAGTGCAACCAGGAACTGTTAAAAAAGTCAACGGATATGTTGGTCGTCAGTATGCAAAAGCAACTACAGGTACTGATATTTTTTTAGAAGCTGCCGATAAAACTAGACAGAATTATCAACTAGAGCCTAGCTTTACAGTAAGCGATACGCTTGGAAATAATACGTTTTTTAAAGATTATATAGATTACATTAATCAGTTAGGAGTTTTTGGAGCTAATACTAGCAATCATGCAAGACTAAACAAGCAAGAATTTTATTCGTGGGACCCGCACATTGACTGGGATAAGTTTGTTAACTTTCAAAATTATTACTGGCTATCGTACGGCCCTGAAACTATTAAGATTTACGGACAACCAATTAATGTCAATAGTACATATTCTGTAAAATTTCAATCAGAAGGTGCCGCCAATCGATATGTATTCACACCCGATGGATTAACAACTAATCCTGTTGTTAAATTATATCGAGGGCAAACTTATAGATTTGAAATTGATAGTATTGGTAATCCGTTTAGTATTAAAACTGCAAGGACTACTAGTGCATCAGACATATACTCTAGTGGAGTCACTAATAATTCAATTGAAACAGGTACTGTAATTTTTAAAATTCCTCCAAATTCGCCTAACGTGTTATATTATCAAAGCGAGACGGATTTAAATCTTGGTGGCGTATTTCAGATTTATGATATTGACGAAAACTCTTTTATAGATGTTAAAACTGATATTATAGGAAAGAAATTTTATACCTTAAGCAATGGAACTAAGTTAAGCAACGGGATGAAATTATCGTTTGGTGGTAATGTGAATCCAGCTGAATATGCAAGAGGAGAATATTATGTTGAAGGAGTTGGTACATCTATCCACTTAATTAATAAATCTATTTTAGAAGTATCTAGTGTATATTCACAATCAGAAGTATTGAAATTTGATGCCTCACCGTTTGATAGTGATGGTTTTGGAGATTCAACAGGTTTTGCAAAAACACTTGATTATATTGTTATTAATCGTGCAAGTTTAGATCATAATCCCTGGTCGAGATATAATCGTTGGTTTCATAAAGATGTGATAGAAACTAGTGCAAAATATAATAATGCAACAGTAAATTTAGATCAAACACTCCGAGCTGTTAGACCTATCATTGAATTTGAAGCTAACTTAAAATTATTTAATTTTGGTACTAATGCAGTTGCAGATATTGACCTGGTTGACTCGTTCACTACTGATGCATTTTCTATTATTGAAGGTAAGCTCGGATACAATGTTGACGGCACTACTCTTACTGAAGGCCAACAAATTTTATTCTTAGCAGACACTGACCGTTTGGTAAAAAATAATTTATACAGAGTAGAATTTATCGATGTAGTGCATACTGTAACTGCTGGAGTATCGAGCAGACAACTTCGATTAGTCAAAGTCGCTGAACCAGTTCTTAATGACGTTGTATTAGTTAAGCAAGGCATTGCAAATCAGGGACTAATGTACTGGTACAACGGTACAACATGGTTACCAGCCCAACAAAAAACTGATGTTAATCAAGCACCTTTATTTGATATTGTTGACAATTTAAATCAAAGTTTTGGCGACAAAACTGTGTACGATGGAACTACTTTTTTAGGTACTCGATTATTTTCTTATAAAATTGGAACTGGACCTTCAGATACAAATTTAGGATTTGCACTATCTTATAAAAATATCGCAAATATTGGAGACATTGTTTTTAATTTTAATTTAGCGACTGATACGTTTCAATATAAAGATCTTATTACTATTATTAATAAACCAGTTAAAACTGGGTATCTTGTTAAAACTGGATACAACGGCAAACTTTATTTTGAAAACGGCTGGCAGCTTGTGACAACGCCAACGACACAAGCCGCAATAAGAATCTATAAAAACTCTAATAAAACTAATAATTTTGATATTGATATTTTTGATAATGTGTTAGATCTTAAAGATTTAATTGTTAGGGTATACATCAACGGCAAACGCCTTGCACGAGATCACTGGACCTTAATCACTAAATCGGACTATAAAAATATTGTTCTTAAAACAGATATGTTGCTTACTGATGTATTGACCATTCGAGCATTTGCCGCCCAGCCTATTAACTCTAACGGTTTCTATGAAATTCCAGTTAATTTAAAAAATAATCCACTGAACAGTGATATTGTAGATTTTACACTAGGTGAAGTTATCGATCATGTTGATAGTATTATTGATAATATCTACATGGAAGACGCCGATTCTATAGAAGAATTAGAATACGATTTAGATAGCGATACTACTTTTATTGGAGTCTTTCCAGGTGCTAGTAATTTACGAGATTTAGGAAATGTTACCCAGTATGGTACTAAGTTTGTACAACATAGCGGCCCTGCAAGTTTAAGTTTATATCATATTACATCCAGCACGAACAATATCGTTCGTGCAATAGAGCAAGCACGAGATAATTATAATCAATTTAAACGTAATTTTATTTCAGCCGCTACTTCTTTGGCCGCCAATACAACTCCAATTGAACAAGTAAATTTAATTTTACAAGAAATTAACAAGGATAAACCTAATAATTTCCCGTATTATTTTAGTGATATGGTTCCTTATCGTGCAAGTGCTAAAAATGATATTACTGTAATAGACGGTAGAGTAAAATTTTATCCTCTCACTAACGTGTTTAATTTAGATGAATTATCTAATAAAGCAGTTAGTGTATATTTAAACGGGGTGCAACTAGTACACGCAAAAGATTATACGTTTGACAGTCAGGGATTTGTAAATATTTCTGCTACATTAGCAGAAAATGATATTGTTTCAATTTACGAATATGATAGTACGGATGGTAGCTTTATTCCGGAAACTCCTACTAAATTAGGTATGTGGCCCAAATATGAACCTAAGATGTATCTCGATACCAGTTTAAGAACACCTCGTATGATAATACAAGGCCACGATGGTAGCCAAATATTAGCTTACAACGATTATAGAGATGACATAATATTAGAGTTAGAAAAGCGTATTTTTAATAATATAAAAATTTCATATGACACAACTATATTTGATATTGCAGATACTATTCCTAGTTATAATAGAACAACTGACTATAGTTTAACTGAGTTTAATGAAGTACTTACACCTAGTTTTTATAAATGGTCGAGTTCAATTGATAAGGATTTCACTAAAATCCTTGGATATAATAAAGACGATTCATTTACATTTAATTATACAGGCCACAATGCTCCTGATGGCCGACAAAACCCGGGTTACTGGAAAGGTATCTACCATTGGATTTTAGATACCGAACGTCCGCAGTTGTGTCCGTGGGAAATGCTTGGTTTTACTATTGAACCCTTGTGGTGGCAACAGTTATACGGGCCTGCACCTTATACTAGAGATAACCGTGTAATGTGGCAAGACATTGCAGACGGTGCTGTACGTGAACCTGGCGTACCAGTAACATACTTAAAAAAGTATGCAAAACCGTTTTTGATGAAACATATTCCGGTTGACGAATTTGGAAATCTTATCAGTCCTCTTGAATCGGGATTATCGAGCAGTCCTTTGACCTCTACTCCTATGGACGGATTTGTATTTGGCGACATTGGCCCAGTTGAATCTACATGGAGACGTAGCAGTTATTATGCGTTTAGTGTTATTTTAACTTCGATATTACTAACACCTTCAAAAACATTTGGAATATTACTTGATAGAGCTAAGATTGTAAGAAACTTAGCTGGGCAACTAGTTTATAAAGATACTGGGCTTCGTGTCACGCCTTCCGATATTGTACTTCCTAATATATATTCTAGCACAACACGAATTCAAACTTCAGGAATTTTAAATTACATTGTAAATTATATTTTAAGTGATACTTTAAAATCTTATACTGATTACCAATACGATCTATCAAACATTAAAACACAATTAAGTTATCGAGTTGGTGGATTTACTAGCAAAGAAAAATTTAATTTATTGCTAGATTCAAAGTCTCCTTTATCGTCGGGCAATGTATTTGTTCCTCCCGAAAATTATACTACCATTCTAAATACTTCTAGTCCGATTCGTAAGATTACTTACAGCGGAGTTATTATAACTAAAATATCTAGTACTGAATATGAAATAAAAGGTTATAGTAAAACTCAGCCGTATTTTAAAGCATATAATTTTTTACAATCTGGGCTAACAATAAATGTAGGCGGCATATCAGAAAATTTTACTAATTGGGAATCTAATCAAAATTACGTTGCAGGAAAAGTAGTTAAATTTTCAAATAAATTTTATAGAACAACTGTATCACATCTGTCAACTAATGCGTTTAATGCTAATAATTTCAAATCGTTATCTTCTTTGCCCATCAAAGGCGGCCGCAATGCCATACTGAGAAAAACTTGGGATAGGGAATCTACAATTACAATCCCATACGGCACTAGATTTAGATCTACTCAAGATGTTGTTGATTTTTTAACAGGATATGGCGAATGGTTAAAAGATCAAGGGTTTATCTTTGACGATTTCAATACAACATTGAATGCAGTCACTAATTGGGAGACATCTGCTAAAGAATTTTTATTCTGGACTACTCAAAATTGGGCAACTGGCCAAGAGCATTGGGTTGATTGGAGTCCGTTAGATTCGATAGAATACGGTAACATTGTTAGATACAATGGCGATTACTATCAGGCCCTTAGAAAAATAGAAGCCGACACAACGTTTAATGAAGATCTATTTATTAAACTTGAAAGTTTAAGTAGTATTGGAAGTCCAGTAATTAGCCTTAGCCCTGCGGCAGAAAAGATAATCTTTAATGCAAACTTATGTGTTATTGATGACATTAGAAATCCGTTGAACGGATATGAAATTTTTAAAGCTGATGGTACACCATTAGAGGCAATACTTATTAATTCTTACAGAGAAGACAATGCAGTAAGTTACAGCTCTCGAACCAGCGACGGAATATACGGTGCAAATTTTTATCTAATACAACACGAACATGTAGTATTATTAGATAATTCAACAATGTTTAATGATACTATTTATAGTCCATCAACTGGCTACAAACAAGATAGAATTAAAGTTGCTGGTTATGTTAGCAACGAATGGTATGGCGGTCTTGATATACCAGGATTTATTCTTGATGTTGCAAACGTTCAAAATTGGTTACCTTGGCAGGATTACGATTTGGGTGATATTGTCAAGTACAAACAATTCTTTTATACCGCAAGCAAATTCTTAGTAGGTGCCCAAGTTTTTGTAGATGAAGACTGGATTAAACTTGACAAGAAACCGGTTACCCAGTTGTTGCCAAATTGGACTTATAAAGCAGCTCAATTTGAAGATTTTTATAGTCTTGATAGCGATAACTTTGACGCCGGTCAACAAAAAATGGCTCAGCATTTAATAGGCTATCAGAAGCGTCAATACCTTGAAAACATTATTCAAAATGATGTAAGTGAATTTAAATTCTACCAAGGCATGATAATTGAAAAAGGAACGCAGAATAGTTTAAACAAATTATTTGATGTGCTAAGTGCTGAAGGCGAAGATAGTTTAACATTCTACGAAGAATGGGCAATTCGTGCAGGGCAATACGGAGCAAGTTCTGCATTTGATAATGTAGAATTTATTTTAGACGAATCGCTTGTTAAAAATAATCCGCAAGGTTACGAATTATCAGATACGACAAATATCTTTTCTGATTTTATTATACGACAAAATGCTAATCAGGTATATTTAAAATCTTTAGGTTATAATAATAATCCTTGGCCGGAAGTTAGTAATTTTCAACCATTTTTACGTAGTGCCGGCTATGTAAGATCATCTGAAGTATTTTTAAGTTTAAAAAATCTTAGTGATATAACATCTTATGATATTACAACATTTACCAATAAATGTTACATTTGGGTAACGTTTGAAAAGAATGATTGGAACGTTTATCAATTTACTAATTCCAACATTAATGTAAGTGATCTACAATACGAAGCTGACTACGCGACACTAACAGTAACTACCACAGAATTTCTGACATTGACAGCCGGAGAATATATCGGGATATCTCAAGTTCCCTTTCTGAATGGATTTTATAAAATTAAATCCGTATCGCAAAATAAATTTATTATTTCGACAATTATTAGTGGGTGGAGCCAACAACTTGTTCCTGCATTACTACTTAAAATAAATGTAAATGTATTAGTCAGTCGCCGCCTATCGTCGATTGATGATATTGATCAATCTATTACTTCTAATTTAGAATTAGGAGAACAGATATGGACTGACAACACCGGCTCAGATAAGTGGGCATCTTGGGAATACGCTCCGGTATATGAAACAACTGAATTAACAAATTCAAGCCCTGCAAATTTATTAAATTACGGCCGCTACATTACGGCTAATCAACAAGGCACATTGATTGCAGTTTCTACTAGTCTAGGAGAATTACAAACTTGGGATAAAGCAGGTTATAAATCTCCTTGGTTGCAACGACAGAATATACAACGTCCCTACATTTCAAGTGCTCCTGGCACTGGAACAATGGCCGGGCCTGCCGGAAACCTTCCTAAAAACATTGCCACTGTAACTGCTATTTCACCTGATGGAAAATGGCTGGCTACTGGATCAAAATTAGCTAGCAATGTGTATACACGCATTAAAATTTCAGGCCCGTACGTAATAGGCGACATTGCATACAATTCAGGAGACACTTATTATTACCTGGCACTTGCAGACACTTCAACTACAACATTTAGTAACGGAAATATTTGGAAAAAATTACTCTATGTTCCGGTAACTCTTATTCCTGGAATAGACAGCGGATTAATTGAGCAAGGTGTAATTACATTATACAAAAAAGATTCAAACAATGTATTCACAATAGTTGATTCTATTGTTAGTCCAACTCCTACTGCTTACGAACATTTTGGTTCTAATTTAGTATTTGGTGATAATGTTTTATATGTTACTGCGTCTGGTTATAATAATAATGCGGGAAAGATTTATAAACTACAATACACTACTACAGTTTATAAGACTGCATACTATAATCCAGTTGGTAGTTCGTCTACTACTCTTTCACTATCAAAAGATGTTGGCTCGTTAATAAATCCAACTGTTGGTATTTTACCAGGTATGACTATTAGCGGTGACGGATTTACTAGTGGCCAAACTGTATTAGAAGTATTGGGTAACGGAACATCATTGACGATTAGTGCTGTTGCCAACAGCACTCCAAGCAGAAAACTCAGTTTTTCGTTTACTGGATGGGGATACGATAAAGATGTAACATACGAAGGAAGTGTTACTAACGCTAATTTGGGAAGTTCTTTGGCTATTAGTTCTGATAATAATACTTTGGTAATATCGTCAAACAACAGCATAACAGCTGGAAAAGTTCTTATTGTTACTAATCCTGGCCCAGATGATACTCAACAAATATTACAAGGTACGACTACAAGTTTTGGAGAAACTATCTCGTTATCACCGGATGCATCTTATCTTGCGATAGGCGATAGGATGTCCACTAGCCGTAAACAATTCCAAGGAAGTGTCACCGTATACGAAAAAACATCATTAGGATATATATCTTATCAAGAACTAGTAAATCACAAGGCAGAAGAATCTGGATACTTTGGCAGTAGAGTTGCATTTATGAACGGCAGCAATACGCTTGTAGTTTATAGCTCGTACGAAGATACCATTATAAAAACATCTTTGGATCAATATTCAACTACCTTATCAACGTTCTCGTATGTGGGTACTGATGATACCGTACTAACATCAACTTATGTAACGGATTCGTCGTCAAATAGAAATGAAAAAGCTACTACTTTTGACAACGATTCTACACGATTTACTTCAACTAATGTTGACAGCGGCCGAATTGATATCTATGACAAATACGCTAGTAAATGGGTATATAGTGAAACTCTTAATAATACATTGACAATTCGTGATGGATATGGTATTGGATTTGCAGTCGGTAATGATAGAGTAGTAGTAGGTGCACCTTATGCACTGGATCATAATTTAATTTCAGGAAAAGTATTTGATTATTTAAAACCACCATCTACTAATAGTTGGGCAATTAAATATCAAGAAGTTTCTAAACCTGATGTAAATAAAATTAGAAAAGCCTTTTTATATAATCGAGTAACAGGTAAATTAATAACTTACCTTGATGTAATCGATGTTGCACAAGGAAGGCCAGCAGGCCCAGCAGCAGAAGAAATTAAATATCAATCATACTATGACCCTGCAATTTATTCAGTAGGAACTGGAAATGTTAATGTTGATGCCGACTCACCTTGGAACAAGGCACAAGTTGGTCGCTTATGGTGGGATTTACGAACTGCTAAATTTATTAATAGCTATGATTCTGATGTAATGTATAGAACTAATACTTGGAATACATTGGCAACAGGTGCAAGCATTGATATTTACGAATGGGTTGAAACTACTTTGCTTCCGGACGCATGGAATAAATTAGCCGATACCGAAGCAGGAATTGCAGCTGGAATTAGTGGAACATCATTATACGGCAACAGTGTATATGCATTAAGACAACGTTACGATTCTATTAGCCAATCTTTTAAAAATACATATTACTACTGGATTAAAAATAAAAAAACTATTCCTAATGTATCTGGTCGATATTTGTCAGCGCAATCTGTTGCAAGTTTAATAGAAAATCCACGCGGACAAGGATATGCCTACCTTGCCCTGACTGGAACTAATTCGTTTAGTTTAGTTAATTTAAAACAATCTTTAAAAGATACAGAAATTGTATTGTCAGTTGAATATTGGACTATTGATAAGACTGATATTAATGTACATAGCCAGTGGAAAATTATTAATAATGACGCCAACACGGTATTGCCTGCCAGCGTTGAGTTAAAATGGTTTGACAGTCTGTGCGGAAAAGATTTAGCTGGTAGAGAAGTTCCAGACATGTCATTACCTCTTAAATTAAGATATGGAATTGAAAATCGACCACGCCAGAGTATGTTTATTAATAGATTTGAAGCATTAAAGCAGTTTATTGAACAAGTCAACTTGGTATTAAAACACGAGCAGATTGTTACTACTCGAGACCTATCTAAATTAAAACTATATGATACTGCACCAAGTTTAGTTACGGGTCTTTACGATAGCACACAAAATACAGATGCCGAAATACGATTTGTAAACGTTGGTGCTTATAAACGTCCTGTATTTGGAAAGCCTATAATTGTCGACGGAAGAATAACCGGACTCGATATTCAATTTGCCGGCCGCGGCTATGTCCAAGCACCTTATATAAACATTATTGGCTCGGGAACTGGTGCTAAAGTACGTGCTATAATTAATGCTGTTGGCCAGATAACTGGTGTGAAAGTATTATCGCCGGGCGAAGGATACGATAGTAATACTATCGTATCTGTAAGAGATTATGCAGTATTGATATACAGCGATAGTCAAGCCCAAGGATCATGGGCACTATACAGCTACGAACCAACTGAAAAAGTGTGGTCTCGATTACAGTCTCAAACTTACGACACACAAAAATATTGGTCTTACATTGACTGGTTTGCTACCGGTTATAATCAATTTACAGTTGCTGATCAAGGAGTCGATACACTATCGGAATTAAGTTCTATAACTGTAGAAATAGGTCAATCAGTTAAAGTGCGTAATCCAAGTTCTGGCAACTGGTTACTTGTAGAAAAGTATGCCAATAATGATCTATTTGATTATACTAGATCTTATAATGTTATCGGAATTGGAAATGGAACAATACAATTTAATTCTTCCATTTATGAATCTATTAGTACTGATGAAGGGTATGACGGCTCGACGTATGACGGTTCGGTATTTGATAATGCACCTACAACTGAATTACGTATTATTTTAACTGCATTAAAAGATAATATTTTAATTGATGAATTAAGAGTAAAATATTTAGATCTATTCTTTACATCTGTTCGCTATGCACTTGGTGAACAAGTATATATAGACTGGATCTTTAAATCAAGTTTTATTAAAGCACGTCATAATGTTGGATTATTAGATCAGCCGGTTACTTATAAAAATGATAACTTAGCTAATTACCAAGAATATATTGCCGAAGTAAAACCTTACAAAACAAAAATTAGAGAATATGTTAGTTCTTATCAAAATACAGAATTAGGAAGTACTTTGATTTCAGATTTTGATTTACCTCCTCGATATAGAAATAATAAAATAATAACAATGGATGCGTATGTAAATCACGGATCGTTAGTAACACTTGATTCTGCTTTTAATTTTTATCCTTGGAAAAATTGGGTTAATAATTTAGGATTTGTTATCACTGAATTAAAAATCATTGACGGCGGGTCTGGATATATCACTGAACCTGTTATTCGTATTGTAAGTGATTCCGGATCCGGAGCCACTGCTAGGGCATTTTTCTCTAATGGAATAATTAATCGTATTGTTTTATTAACTCCTGGTAGTGGATATTTGTCTGCACCTACAATCATTATTGACGGCGGCACACTTCCGACTGGAATTGCTGCTCAAGTGATTTCAATTATAGGAAAAGGTTTACCGAGATCAAATCTAATTCAAATAAAGTTTGATAGAATAACACAATCTTATTATGTTACACATCTGGAAGAAACTGAAACATTTAGTCCTAACGGTGCTCGATTACAGTTTCCTCTAACATGGGCACCTGATAACACAATTGGATCTTCGAATGTTACTGTTTCTGGAGTTGCGGCATTACGTGATTCTTATAAACTATCAGTTGTATCAACTAAAGTGGGCAACAGTACCCAGTATACAGGATTAATTACTTTTAATTCAGCACCAACCGGTAACATTTCTGTAACTTATAAGAAAAATATAGCGTTATTAAATGCCGCTGATCGAATCAACTATTTCTATAATCCGCAAGAAGGTGATATTGGAAATGATTTAAGTCAGCTAATGACTGGCATTGATTACGGTGGAGTTGTTGTTACTGGACTAGGATTTGATATAAGTACTGGTTGGGGGGTGTTGCCTTATTTTACCGATAAATGGGATTCAGTTGACACAGCATTTGATGATTATATTGTTACAGTTAGTGCAAACACTCATACTTTTCCATCAAACCCAGCGGACTCATTACCTACAACGTGGACTGTTGGATCTGAAATTAATATCTATTACACACAATACGATATAGAAACTCACGAAGCAGTTGCAAATCAGTTACTATATTCTTATAATATATACAAAAATATTCAGACAATTTCTGTGGTATATCCCACTATTACAGGTGGAGTTGATTCCAATTACGATTCGTCTACCAATTATGCAAGTACAACGCTTAAAGTAACAAGTACTGCTGGTATTGAAGCCGGCATGATTATCATAGGTACAGGTTTTACTAGCGGGCAAACAGTTATTTCTAATAACGTTACCACGTTGACTATTAGTGCTCCTGCGGACAGTGAGCCAAACGGTACATTACATTTTACTCATAGTATTCGCGGCGGCAATGTAGTACAGTTGTCATCAACTGTTGGGATATTGATTGGAGATACTATTAAAACTTCTTCTATATCTGCATTTGGGTACGGTACAACAGTATTAGCCTTCACCGAAAACTATACAGGCGTAGTTCTTAATCAAATTATATATGAAACATTGTTACCAGGAACATCATTGGAATTTAGTCGAGATTTAATAATCCCAACTAAGGTTAACATTTATACAAATGGAATTATCACATTAACTGAACCAGCTGTTGTTGGAAGCATAATAAAAATTACTGGAAATTTTGACCCAGTTAGATTAGACGATCCTTATTACGATACTCCCCAGCAAACAATTACAACAGCAGTAATGACTACACCTATTTACACTGGCAATATTACACAAACTGTTAGTTTGCCAGGAGATTTTGTAATCAATGATAAAGATATTATTATATTACGTAAAAGCACAAGTGACGGGTCAATCAAATCTCAGGATACTGATTATGATACTGCATTAAGTGGCGGCGAATTTACCGGAAATTACAGCACAGGTATTTTTACCTCGGCTATTGGAATATTACCGGACGATATTATTTTAGACGGTGATGATTTAATTTCCCCAACAACTAGCCCTGCACCTGAAGAAGTGGTACCAGGCCAAGTAGTTGATACCGTTGCTATTAAAGTATATGATCAACCGCCTACTGGATCTGCTAACATTAAAGTAGATAATTTTATTGCAGATGGAGAAACTACAACATTTAAATTATCAATTCAGCCAAACACTGTTGAAGCAGTAATGGTTCGTAGCGGAACTGATTTACAAACTAGCGGAACTGATTATAATATTGATTATAAAAATAAACAAGTTATTTTTGATGTTGCGCCAGCGGCCGGAACAATAATAACAACTTATACTATTGGATTTAACGGCAGTAATATATTAGATATTGACTATTTTGTAGGTGACGGCGTAACACAAGAATTTATTACTAGAGCACCTTGGCTAGCGTCCATAACTTCATTAATTTATGTTGATGGAATTTCAGTTACACCCGATATATTTAAAACTGATAATACTTACAATAGTGTTAATCGTGTAGCTATGAGATTTGGCGTTGCTCCAGAGGCCGGAGCATTGTTAAGTTTTATCGTTGTTGCTAGCGACCAACAATCGTTTGCAGTGACAAAAACTGAACGAATAATTACTGACGGATCTAATACGTATACTCTAGCATATAAAATTGGCAGCTCATTACCAAATGAATCAAACATGTTAGTCCGTGTTAATAATACGATTGTTTCAGGCCCAGTCAATAGTTACTTTACGATTTCAAATAATCGATTAAACTATACAATTGATCCGATTAAGGTAGTTCCGTATTCAACTCCAATTGGTAATATTTTTGTTTATGTTGGCGATATAAAATTAAATCTTGGATCAGATTATACAATTGAACTAGGCGGCATAACTGTTAAAATTAATAAATTAATTTATTCTCAGTATGCAAAACAAACACTAGTAGTAAGTGTTACTACTGATCAAGGTTACTCGTATAACCCAGTCACAAATCAAATTAGATTTGTTGAATCATATTCTAATCTAGATGTTGTGGAAGTTATTAGTTCTTATAAACATGATATTTTAGATATTGAAAGGACAACATTGTCTGTATCTTCTAATATTTCATTAACTCCTGATTCTGTTGAGTATTATTCTTATAAAGGCATTACTAATGGAACAATAACATTAGATCGTGCTGTTATTAGTGATAGTTATGTATGGGTTATTCAAAATGAAACTATACTTGTTCCTAGCATAGATTACAAATTAAACGAAGGTCGCACAAGCATACAACTTACTATCGAACCTTCTATTGATGATAAAATTACATTAATGACATTTGGCAGCAACATACTAGTAGTTGGTATTTCTTATATGCAATTTAAAGATATGTTAAATCGTGTACATTATAAACGATTAAGCCTAAATAAACAAACGGTATTGACAACAGATTTAAATTTTGATGATAGGACTATCGAAGTTGAAAATGCAGATACCTTTGACAAACCAAACCCGCTTAAGAATAAACCGGGAATTATTGAAATTCGCGGTGAGCGTATTGAGTTTTACGGATTAGATGGTAATGTGTTAAGTAAATTACGTCGTGGAACTTTAGGAACAGGTACTCCTATTGTGCATAAAGTTGGGACATATGTACAGGAGTTAGGTCCAACAGAGTCTATACCTTATGTTGATTCATCAATAGTTGAACAAGTAATATCTGACGGAGACAGTATTATTATTCCGTTAAACTTTACACCTGCCACTTCAGGAGTCGATCGGTGGTTTACCAATTTTGGATTTACTCTACTGGGCAACTATAGTATTTCTGGAAGTTATACCACAAATGATGTTGTAATATATAACAATTTATACTATGTGAATATAAAATCTTATGTATTCGATACTACTATAACAATACTTCCAACAAATACAATTTATTGGAAAATATACGATACTACTATTCCTGTGGGATACGGCCAGTGCGATGAAATTGAAGTATTTGTTGGCGGATACGACACTAGTATAAATTGGTTACCAAATGTAACATATCTTCCTGGTATAATAGTAACACTAGGTAGTTATACATACAAGTGTCTGACTGAACACACTAGTACAAGTAATTTTAAAAATGATATTACTAACTGGACGTTCTTCATCGGAAATATCAGATTAAAGAAATCGCCGTACAAGATGCATAACGAAAATCAAGCACCAAATAGCCCGCTTGGCGATATCAAATTAGATGCGGAATTTTCAGTGGATGGAACATCTTCTGCTATTAGATTGACACACAAGCTATCGTTTGGAACTCGAATTACAATCATCAAACGAAACGGTACTGATTGGGATAGTAAAACTAATATCCAATACGATAACAGTAAGATTGCTGAGTTTTTAAAGGCAACACCAGGTATTTGGTACGCTGAAAATGCTATTCCTACTGTGCAATAAACTAGCACATTATATAAACGAATAAATATACGATAAAGAGAGATCATTATGCAGAGTCAAGAAACAACTGGAATCCACATAGAAGGGCACATTAAAATTTATAACCCTGAATCTGGGGAAATCTTTATTAATAAACGCAATGCCATCCACTATGAAAACATCAGTATTGCCCTTGCCAATAGCCTAGCTGACAGTGGTAACGGATTTGTTTATGAAATGGCATTTGGAAATGGCGGAACTGCAATAGATCCTACTGGAATTATTACGTATTTGACTCCAAATAGTTCGGGGTCAAATGCAAGTTTATATAATCAAACATATTCCAAGGTTGTTAATCAAAATTCAAGCAATAACTTAGACCCTAGTAGAAATTATATTGAAGTAAGACATGTAACTGGCACTAATTATAGTGATTTATTTGTTACTTGTTTGCTAGATTATGGTGATGGCAACAATTCAGGACAACTAGCATTTGATAATGCAACTACTACCAACGGTACTTTTGTATTTGATGAATTGGGATTAAAAAGTTTTAGTAGTACTGGCAATAGTTTGTTACTGACACATGTAGTATTCCATCCTGTACAAAAAAGTTTAAACAGGCTCATTCAAATTGACTACACTGTACGTATTCAGAGCTTAACTGGCTTAGTCGGAGTTTAATTAAATGACTTATCAAGTTACCTTTACTGATGCAACTAATCCTGCTAAACCAAGTATTTCGGTTGAAGATCAAGCACTTAATGCCCAAACAAGTTTAACTTTTGTAGGTAAAAATTATGCTGGTTATGCTCCTGAAATTGCAAAAAGTTTTCTACACCTATTAGAAAATTTTGCAAATAACACAGCTCCAAGCAACCCTGTTGAAGGCCAATTATGGTATGACAATAGCACCGGTGTAAGTTTATTAAAAGTATTCGACGGAACAATTTGGACGGCAGCTGGATCAATTAAAAAAGCAGGAACAGTTCCTGCCGCCGCAAACAGTAACCCCGGCGATTTATGGGTTGATACTACAACTGCACAGCTATATGTTTTCTCGGGTAGTAACTGGCTATTAGTGGGTCCTCAATTTAGCTCAGGTAAACTAACAGGCCCGGTGATTAATACTATTGTTGATACGGATAATGTATCTCATAGTGTTCTTAGTTTGTATGCAAATGATTATCAGCTAGCAATTATCAGCAAAGAAACATTTACTCCAAAGTCAACTGTTACTGGTTTTTCAACAATTAATCAGGGATTTAATCTTAGTTCAACTGATTCAACAAATGCCAATTCGTTATCTAGAATTTGGGGAACAGCTGAGAAGGCAGATGCTTTATTAGTGGGAACTACCATAGTACCTGCCGCAAACTTTCTAAGAACAGATGTGTCGAGCGTTACTAATTACCCAATAAGCATACGTGCTGACGGCGGTATCACTGTTGGCAGTAATTTAAATTTTAATATTGGTACAGGGTCAGATGGCACGAGCACCGTATTATATTCTAAAGCCAGTGGAAATAGTGTTAGTTTTAGATTAAACAACGACAATACTCCTGTTACAGTATTGCATCTCGCTGCAAATTCTCGTGTGGGTATTGGTACAAATAATACAACTCCTGCTTCAACTTTAGATGTGTCTGGACTCATTACTAGTAGCGGAGGTTTAAATGTTACTTCAATAGTAGATTCGACTTCATCAACTACTGGTAGTATTGTTACTGCCGGCGGCCTTGCCGTAGGTAAAAAGACTACATTGGGAGACGATACTACAATAAATGGTCAGTTATATTTAAATTGGTTAGACGGCGACACTGGTTTACCGTTGCCAGGCCCTGCATTGTTACCAAGTACTACAAATATTTACGACATTGGTTCTACAAATTTATCTTTTAGAAATATTTACGCACAAGCATTTGTTGGAAACTTTACCGGAACGTTTACCGGAACATTGGAAGGTAGCATTAGTGGTTCGGCGGCCCGTTTAGCCAGCCCAACTGTATTCAGTCTGACAGGAGACGTTATTAGCGATCCTGTTAGTTTTACCGGACAAACCACTTACGGGACCGCAATTTTTAATACTACGCTTAGTCAAAATTTTATTAGTAATAAAATTCCTACTACCGATTCGCTGGCCACGGATCAAATGTTAGTTTATCGTGTAGGTAATTCTAATCTATCTCGAATGTCAAAGGATGTGTTTCTTAAACATGTGGCAACTGTGCCTGTTGGAGCAATATTTCCGTTTGCAGGCAACGTAGTGCCGACTGGTTATTTGCTATGTGACGGTAGCGAAGTACGAACTGCCGATTACCCAGTGTTGTATAGTATTATTGGATATACATACAAAGCAGCCATATCTTTACAAGGGTATGAAACATTTGCGTTGCCAGATTTTAGAGGAAGATTTCCACTAGGTCGCGATAATATGAATAACGGTGGTGTTGTATCAAGCAGAAATGATACTGGAATACTAATAAGCGGTCAACCAGAAACAGCTGCCAACAGAGTTACTGATGTTACTGCGGATTTGATAGGAACAGGCTCAGGTAGTCAAACTATTTCATTAACTACTTCAAACTTGCCAGATCACAAACATAATTTAAGTAGTGCAACTGCTCAATATTATGCGGCTGGCTTGCCAGGCGGAGTAAGTGATACCAGTGCTGTTCCTGGTTTAGGATTGCCAAATTTAAGTACTGGATCTGGATTACCTAACAGCGGAGGAGTTATTGCCGGGCAATTAGGAACTGCGGTTAATGTTATGAATCCTTACACAACTATAAATTATATAATCTTTACTGGTGTCCTATAATGAGTTATACTATAATTAAAACAGATGGAACTACACTAACACAACTTGTGGACGGTGATGTGGATCAAACTGCAACAGATATTACCTTAATTGGAAAAAATGCTAGCGGATATGGTACATATGTAAATGATAATTTTGTCTGGCTATTGGAAAATTTTGCCAATACTGCACAACCTAATCATCCAATTACTGGACAGCTATGGTTTGATACTAGCGAAAACAGACTAAAAGTTTATGACGGAACGGTTTTCAAAGTTAGTGGAGGCACAATTGTTTCTCCAACTATACCAAGTAGTATTTCGGCTGGCGACATATGGATTGATAGTACTCGCCAGCAACTTTATTTTAATGACGGTACATCGACAAAACTTGCAGGTCCGCTATGGACAGCAACCCAGGGTACTACTGGATTTTATACTGAAGATGTTGTTGATTCAGTTGGAGTTAGTCATACTGTGTTGCGACTTAGTGTAGCCGGAACTCCTATCGGTATTTGGAGTAAAGATACATTTACTCCTGCAAGCACTATTGCTGGGCATACTGGAGATGTGTACACTGGATTTAATGCAGGTACGTATTCTAATATCAAATTGCATAGTCCAGTTACACAAGCAGATTATTTGTTATCAGCTGACGGTATTACTCGCAAAACTGCTGCAAACTTTCTTTCAACAACTGATAGTTCTGCTACAACCGGCACAATTACTATTCAAAATGCAATTCCTTTAGTATTAGGAGAAGGTTCTAGCACTGAATTTAACGCCACTACATCTATTTTCCAAATTAAATCAAATACTTCAAATCAAAATTACGGTATCAACTTACTAAGCGGAACGGGTTTAGATACTGCATTTTTCATTAACGCCACTACTAAACAAACTGGTATATATACTAACACTCCTACTGCCTCATTGGATGTTAACGGAAATGCAAGAATCCGCGGAGATTTACTTGTTGAAGGTGCAACAACTACAATTAATACTACAAATTTAGAAATATCAGATAAAATGATAGTATTGGGCAAAACAGCATTGCCCACTAATCTTACAGCTGAAGCAGGCGGAATTACATTGGCCGCCGGCACAGACGGAGATAAAACCATATCGTGGATATCTGGTAGTTGGACAAGCTCAGAAAACATTGATTTAGCAGTTGGAAAATCATTTAAAATTAACGGATTTGATGCACTAACAGGTAATAGTTTAGGAGTATATATCACAAGTGCTCCTGGTTTAACAAGTGTGGGTGATTTAGTCAGCGTTCAAGCTGGCAACTTAAAAATAGCTGATAACATCCTTTATTATAACAACGCAAGCCAAGCCGACGGTGACGTTATGATAACACCTAAAGGAACAGGCACTGTAGACGTAAGCGGACATCGTATAACATCGTTAGAAAACCCAATACTTGACACCGATGCTGCAAATAAAACATACGTAGATGTTAAAGTTAGATCTGCACCTTTGGCATTATCGTTGACCGTGCCATTAGGATACAGAAATGATCAAATAGCTACAAATTACTTGTCTTTAGTGTTTGACTCAGCCGATCATGAATATAATACAAAAGCTAACATTGTTGTTACTGAAATTGGCGGCACAACAGAAATAAGGCAGTTCCAGTTATTAGCTGGAGTATGGCAGTGGCAAACTAATTTGCCTTAACAAATAGAATAAATACTGTAGAATAAGGAACAAGTGAGATGTCATATACAATAACTAGAACAAATGGAGCACAAGTTGCAGTGGTTGCGGACGGCACCATCGATGCAACTCTTGATCTGAAACTAATTGGTAAGAATTATGCCGGTTATGGCGGAGTACAAAATGAAAACTTTGTATATCTGCTTGAAAATTTCGCATCAAATAACCCTCCACCTAGGGCAATCTCTGGCCAAATCTGGTTTGATAGTAGTGCAAGCAAACTAAAGTTTTACGACGGAGTTAAATTCCGTACAACAGGTGGCGCCGAGATCAGTGCAACTGCCCCAACAGGGCTAACTGTTGGCGATTTCTGGTTTGATACAACTAACAAGCAATTATATGCATGGGACGGCTCCGCATACACATTGATTGGACCACAAGGCGTAGCTGGTTCTCAAACAGTTACACAGATGCGATCAATCAGCCTATTAGATACAAGCGGGAATCCGCATGCAGTTATACAAGCTATTGACGATGACGTTACAATATTTACAATTAGTACTGAAAATTTCACATTAAATGCAGTGAATCCAATTGATGGTTTTGAAAATATACATCAAGGAGTTACTTTATGCTATACTAACGATGATGGTGTAAGTAATTTGGGACAAACGCAGACCGGCCATAGATTTTGGGGAACTGCCACTGACAGCGAAAGACTAGGCGGCCTATCAGCTAGCTCATTTATTCAAACAAGTAATGCAACTTTTAGTAATCCAGTTCAATTTTCACATGCAGGATTTACAGTTGGCAATCCACAAGCATTGCTTCGTGTTTTTAACGATGCAGAAACTACTCCTACGATATATAATCAACAAGGTAAAGACATTGTTTTTAAAACAACTATTTCTGGAACTCCATCTACATCAAACATTAAATTTACCGGCCGCACTGATACAACATATGTAGACGTATTACCTAGTATAACTTTAGTATCAAATATTGGTTCTCTAGATTTTAAATTTAATAATGTATATGCTGATAAATTTAAAGGAATTGCTGATAAAGCCGATCTATTAAGCGTTAATGGAAGCTACCGTGCAGCCAGTACTGACTCTAGTACTAATACTATTGCCGCTAGAGATGTTAACGGTTACATAAATGCTGTAGTTTTCCAAGGTGTTGCAACTAGTGCTAATTATGCTGACTTGGCTGAAAAGTATCTTGCAGATGCAGAGTACGAAGTTGGTACAGTTGTAATGGTAGGCGGAGAAAAAGAAGTTACTGTTGCTCAAGTTGGATTCCGTGCATTGGGAGCAGTTTCTGCAAATCCTGCGTACATGATGAATAGTGCATTAGAAGGCGGAACATATGTTGCTCTTAAAGGCCGCGTTCCTGTTAAAGTAAAAGGATCTGTTATTAAAGGACAGCGATTAGTGGCCGGTCAAGATGGTACAGCCCAATCTGCAATGGGTAATACTGCTGATGTATTTGCAATTGCATTGGAAACAAGCAATGACGCATTGGTTAAACTTATAGAATGTGTTATTTTATAATGATAACTATATTTGGACATAAAGGATAACTCATGGCAGGCTTTGGCACACAGATTATAGCAACAGATTATAATGCTATACAATCAAAAATAAGTAATATTTTAGGAACAGGATCTGCTGACTATGGCTACGGCCAGACTGTAGCAAGTGCCCAAGTTGCTAGAAATAATAAAATTACAGTTGCACAGTGGAATAATTTAAGAAATGATTTGCTTAAAGCAAGACAGCATCAAACAGGAAACGATGAAACTGGATTATTAGTATTTCCAACTACTAGCACAACAATCAAAGAAGTAGATCGTTCTGCCTATAATACTTTTGCAGACATAATTACTAGTAATCGATTGACTACTCCTCCAGCTACACAAGGATCGCTAGGAAATTTTACCCCAGTTACTAGGACCAGTCCGTGGGCTTCTACAATTAGTCATACTGTTACTGTTACATTTGCATCTGCTGATGACGCCCGCTTTTATTTTAATAGTGGCGGAAATTTTAAATTCAGTGCCAGTTTTACAAATTATACCAACGATACTAGTTATCTTGTTAATAGATCTTGGTATACGTTGTTGACTAATATGGGCATCATATCAATGAGTGCTATTACTACTACTAATACTGGTACAGGAACCCCGCAGAATATTGGATGGTATAATTTAACTACTACAAATCAGTTAATTTTTACAAAATTAGTTGACGCCGCTGACAGCCAATACTCTCCAAATCAGTATGATTTATATGCTAGACGAAATGCAGGGTCTACACAAGTAATCTTTACTCCAACTTTTTCTTATACATCCGCAGGCGCAGGCGGTTATGCGTACGAGCCAGCAAATGGTACATTGACTAGTATTCCTCAACAGTATTATGCTACAGGTTCCAATGTATCAATAACTCCACCAACTGCTGTAGTTTCAGGTTTATAACTCTAAATTCATTGACTAGATAATTAAAGTAGTGTATTATACTACTTGTGGAGTTATCTATGGACGAAAGAATTGAAAAAGCGTTTGAAACAGCCAATTATATGGCTACATTATCAAACCAACGAAGAATCATTTTAGAAGAATTTAATCAACAGCTAATTTATTACATTAACGGTGCTGTATTTAAAATTGACAACAATTTGATTACTTACACTAAGACAGTATTGGATCTTGGGCATACATCAGACGTTGTATTTGTTGATTCAAACAATTCTCCTGTGCAAATTCAAGATGTGCAGGAATTTTTTGATGCTGTTACTGAACAGTATTTTCTTGCTTTAAATACGTATTCAAATAAATTTTCTGAAATCAAGAAACAACGTAAAGTACAAGGCGTGATCGAATTATGAAATGTGGAGCAGTGATATTTGCCCAGAATAATTCTGCAATAGACTACGTTAAAATGGCAGCTTTCGCCGCCACACGGATAGACAAGTTTTTAAAAATTCCAGTAACTATTATTACAGATAGTAAAAGCTGGTTATTAGAGAGCCAACCTGATCATATATTTGATCAAATAGTCGAAATACCTGATAGTGCGGCATTTCATACTCGTAGGTTTAATGACGGATCGTTATCTTCTAAAATTCTTGATTGGAAAAATATGTCAAGAAGTCAAGTGTACGATTTAACTCCGTATGATAGAACACTTGTAATTGATAGCGACTATATTATTAATTCATCTGCACTTGCAGGTGCATTAACACACGATGCAAACTTACAAATATACAAAGATAGTTTAGATATTTCTAACTGGCGCACAAATAAAGAATACGTTAGAATTAATCCATATAGTATTCCGTTTTATTGGGCTACTACTTTTATATTTGAAAAAAATCCAGTAATGAAAACATTTTTTGATTTAATTGAATATGTAAAATTAAATTGGAATTATTTCAGAACTTTATACAGTATTGAATCTCCTACGTTTAGAAATGATTTTGCTTTTAGTATTGCTATACACATTATGAATGGCAAGGGTAACGGAACATTTGCAGACGAATTGCCTGGCAAAATGATCTACTCCACCGATCGCGATATTCTTATCACAATGGATGATACTACTTTGAAATTTCTCCTGGAAAAACAAGATTATCTTGGAGAATATATTGCGGCAAAAACAAAAGATATTGATGTCCACGTTATGAATAAAGCTAGTTTAAGTCGGTTTATTGACGGAGGTACAGGTGTCTAAAGGTTTCTTAGTACTCGCACAAAATACAGATGCTGTGGATTATATTAAACAGGCATATGCATTGGCATTATCAATCAAATATAGTCAGACATCGGTGCCAATGATATCATTGGTCACAAATGATAAAGTTCCAAAAAAATACAAATCTGTATTTGATCAAATTATCCCAATTCCAGGTAATGACGACGCAGTTGATAAAGAATGGAAAGTCGAAAATCGCTGGAAATTATATCATGCAAGTCCGTACGACGAAACTATTATTTTAGATACTGATATGTTGTTGTTGGATGATGTCTCGTCATGGTGGAATTATTGCGAACATTTTAATATTAGATTTTGCTCCGATATTAAAAATTACAAATTGGAAACAATTGTAGATACTGTGCATCGTAAAGCATTTATTTCTAACAATTTATCTAATCCTTATTTTGCATTACATTATTTTAAAAAATGCGATGAAAGTCTTGTTTTTTATAAAGCATTGGAATTTGTATGTAATAACTGGGAATGGGCGTATTCTGAATTCGCACCTGTAGATTATCAGCCCTGGTTAAGTATGGATTTAGCCAGTGCTATTGCAATTGAACTGTCTGGTATGCAAGATGATATGTTTGATATAAATTCACCATTACACTTTGTGCATATGAAAACTCCGTTACAAGCATGGCCGATATCTCCAGTTAGTTGGCAAAATACTGTTCCCTATGTATTAACATCCACAGGAAACTTAATTGTTGGTAATATTAAACAGCCCGCACTATTCCATTATGTGGAAAAGAATTTCCTAACAGACAACATACTTAATAGATTAAAGGAATTGGCAGATGGAAGATATTGAAGATTGCCTTACGCCAGAAGAAATTGCAGCCGCAATGACTCCTGTGGTACAAACTTACCGATGCTATTTTAATATTAAAACTGGTGATATACTGGCTATTTCAAATGAAGAAAGCAGCCAATATGAACACGCTATTGTAATGGATTATCCACTATACGAAAAGTTTGTAATGGGATTAGAACAATTTAAAGATTGGGTAGTGACACGAACAAAAAATCCTGACAGCGAATCTGGATTAGAGATTGTTCCAAGAATGCAACAAGAGTTGTTTTTTAAAAACAATATGTTTGAATGGATTACCGCTAAACCTACTAAAAACACTGAGTTAATAATACATTGGAGCCCGAACGAAAGTATGTGGATTTTCTTAATATCCGATAAAGTTAGACAACAGTATTATGATAATACGTATCCAATGGAAACATTGACTTTTTTTGTTACATTGGAAACTGATTTTGATTTTTTAGTTAGAACAATTACTATTAATATCAAAGATTTAGTATTAGATAGGGTATGTGTGCCTTTTATAAGCGGTGTAGAAGAAAAAATAGATAAAATTTCAATATCTACTAAATCCTTATTTTCATCATATGGATTAACAATTTGGAAGAAAATAGAAGAATGAGCAAGACAATAAAAATTATAGACCAGGATATTATATTTCTAAGCTACGACGAACCTAATGCTGAAAAGCATTACGCGGATTTAGTTGCTAAAGTACCTTGGGCAAAACGTGTACATGGTGTTAAAGGTAGCGACGCCGCACATAAGGCATGTGCCGCAAAATGCGAAACTGAATATTTTGTCACAGTGGACGGCGACAATATCATTGATCCAAAATTTTTAGAAGTCGAAATAGATATAGACAAGTTAGGTTTAACTAAGGATCACGTGTTTAGCTGGTGTGGTCGAGTTCATGTAAACGATCTTATGTATGGCAATGGCGGCCTTAAAATGTGGACACCTAAGTTTGTCAACGAAATGAAAACACATGAAAACTCTGATGCTGGCGATACTAAAGGTTTAGTAGAGTTTTGCTTTGATGACAAGTATTATCAGTTCAATGAAAACTATAGCGAGAGTTTTACCAATGCCACGCCTTTCCAAGCATGGCGTGCAGGTTTTCGTGAAGGTGTAAAAATGAGTTTAGACCAAGGTGCTAAAGTTTCTAATCTTAAAAACATATGGTGGCAAAATTATCATAGATTACTCATATGGTGTAATATTGGTGCCGATGTTACTAATGGATTATGGAGCATATATGGTGCAAGAGAAGGTGCTTATCTTACCAATTGCACCGATTGGGATTATAGTAATGTTCGTGATTTTGATTGGCTCACAACCCAGTGGGAAGAAAAATACAGCAAGATTACTGATAAAATGTTGCCCTATGAAATTATGGGCCTGGGTGAAACTTTAATTCACGAATGTGACTTAGAGATTAGTAGTATTGACCAAAGCGGTAGTAAATTTTTTAAAACAGTGTTTAACAACACTCCCCGGATTATAAGGAAACGATAATGTACGACATTATTTTTATCAGTCGAAATAATAAAAGTTCTGAATTAGATTTTGCTAGATTAAAACAAACTTGGCCCTTTGCAAAGACTGCTAATTCGTTTAGAGACGCACAAAAAAAATCTACAACTAAATTGTTCTGGGCAGTATGGCCCGATGTAGTAGTAGACATAAATTTTAATTTTGATTATCGACCACCCGTACACGAAGAAAAATATGTTCATATTTGGCCAAATAGTGCTGACCGAAATTTGCCATCTGTAGGATTGTTTCCTAAAGATAAAGAAGTGACTGACAAAGAAATAGAAAATAGATTCTTTTCAGGCATGATAAAAATGAATACAATAGCAAGTCATACCAAGTATTATGACATTGTGTTTATTGCATATAACGAAGAATACGCAGATGAAAATTACGAAAAACTAATAAGACACGCAGGAGTTCAACACAACGATATTCACAGAATTGACGGTGTCAAAGGAATTCATCAAGCACACATAGCCGCTGCCGAAGTTGCAACTACTAACATGTTTTGGGTAGTTGATGCAGATGCTATTATTGATCCTCAATTTAGATTTAATTCTATGTTGTCCGAAAAAGAAAATGATATTGTTCACGTTTGGCGTAGCCGTAATCCAGTAAACGGATTAGAATATGGCAATGGCGGCGTAAAATTATTACCGCGTGATCTGACACTAAATCTTGATATCAATAGCACTGACATGACTACAAGCATTTCTAGTAAATTTAAAGTTATGCCAACTGTTTCAAATATTACTAAATTTAACACAAATCCGTTTAGTACATGGCGTAGTTCGTTTAGAGAATGTGTAAAATTGAGTAGCGGAGTAATTCTTGGAGATGATTTAACAGAATCTCAACTTAGATTGAATACTTGGCTTTATCAAGGTGGCGACAGTGAATTTGGTGAATATGCAAAAGGCGGTGCGAGTGCGGGACAGTGGTACGGAACCACTTATAAAGATGATCCTGGAGCACTATCTAAGATTAATGATTACGAGTGGTTAGAGATGCAGTTTAATCAACACATTGAAATGTTTCCTCCAGTTGAAACATTTAAGGATTTAAAAGATCCATCTACTATTGCTACTTCTTCGATGTCAGATTGGATTAGTGCATTTCGTGAAAGTGCAGAGTTAGCAAGGTCTGATACGCCTGATGCTGATAGAATACAAGAATTGTTGTATAGTGGTCATAACGAATATTCGCGTGGCGGCGCAAGTGCTGGCAAGTGGTTTGGTGAAACTTATAAGAATGATCCAGAGACCTACGCTAAGATCAAAGACGACTCGTGGTTAGAGGGTGAGTTCTATTATCACATAGAAACTCACCCTCCGGAGACTTTTAAGTAAGATCAGCAGCCATTGGAAATACAGTGGCAATTACTTTGGCACAAGCAATTGCTACTTCTTGGTGCTCTTTCTGAGTACCATTTGCACTACGCAATTCAATAAAGTGAATCCATGAACGTAGTGTGCCATTCATATATAAACGACTTTCTGTAAGACCCTCTGGCAATACTGCACGAGCTTGTTCTTTAGCAATACCACGCTTGATTGCTTCTGTATAGATACGTTGCACATTTTCAATTACAAACTTCTGTTGTGCATCCCACCAAGCAGTCAATTCTGCGTCTGATGTTTCTATACTGTTTTGTCGATTTTTTGTGTCTTGCAATCTAGTTTCTCTAAGTACAAACGAGAGGTCTTTAGTTGGGTCAGCATATCGCTGGCTGAATTCTTGGAAACTAAAACTTCTGTGTCGCAGGATTTGTCGGGCAATGTCTCTGGTGGTTGTAATTTCGATACAAGCGGAGACCATTTCAAGTGGGCTCCAGTGTTGGTGTTTGACCAAGTACTTGATGAGTTTTTCTGATGTGTCTGTGTTGAGTTGATTGGAAGGATTGCTGACACGGGCGCAATACGCAATGAGTTCCTGTGCATCTGAGATGCCAAGATCTCTAAATTCCGGTGTTGGTTGTGAATAGGATAATAGCTGAACATTCATTATTTATAGCTTTTTTTTCTTTAAGAATTTATCGGTAGATTTTTTAATATCTTTTTTAACTTTTTCAGTATCTAATTTGAAATCAACATTGTCAATCTTATCTTCGTAGTTCTTTACCAACTCGGATAACGATTTTTCAAATAATTCCCAGCCAGCTTTTCTGGTCTGCGGAGTCACACGGATTTCCCAAGTTTTCCCATCTTTAAAATTGACTAGTACTGCATTTAAATAACTTATTGGTAGTACATTAAGTTTTATATCACCGAATACTTCGGGCCAATGATCGATGACATCCTTGGGAAGAATTCTTCCCTGAGACGTCATTTTTTCGTCGTAGGTACTAGCTCTTCGGCCATGCGTCTAAATGATGCCGCTTCCTTGGATAATCTATCTGCCTTGGAACGATATTCTTTAGCCTGTGCATCTGGAGTCAATTCAATTGTAGCAGTGACTGATGTTGCAACAGCTTCTGCTACTGCCGGCTCTCCGAGATCACGGGTGCGAGGAACTTCTGACAAACCTGGTTGTACAGAAAGTTCATCAACTGGAATTCCACGTTGCTCTGCAATAATTTGATTTAACTCGGACAGGGTAATGCTTTCTGCTAGTGTTGGCGTCATTTCAATCGCATCAGTTGCTATTTTAATCAAACGTCCAGTTGAATGTAATGCTGGCAACATTCGACTTCCGTCTGGAAATTGCGTACGATCCATTGCTTCTGCAAATTCGTAAGCATCTTGACCAGCATGGCTTTCAACCAAGTTAATCAATGCATCGTGATATGCATCAGGCAAATTTTCAGTTGGAACAATTAGGCAATAGTATGCATCTCCGGGCAGTGTACGATATGCTACTAGACATTTTTTATTAGTAGCTTTGACTCTACCAATGTGTTTTAGTTCACTCATTGTTTCTTTGCTCCTTCAGCTTGTTTAGCAACCTGATCTAAAAATGCAGTTAACTTAGTGTAAGTTTGTCCAACTGCTACCATTTCGTTAGGCTTAAAAGCACCACGAGAGCTGGCAATATCGATGATAACTTTCATTGCATTTAGATCGTTGATATTCAATTCGTTTGCTGGCTCTTGAGTTGCAGTTTCTTGAGCTTGGGTGTTTTCTTGTACAGTATCAGTCATAATATCTCCTTAGTTTAAGTACGTATATAATTTATCTAGTCTGTAAATATGGACAGGCAATTGTGAAGAAACTGAGTTCTTTTTCGCTTTCAAATCCTATTTTAGTATTATGTGCGATTGTATTTGTACGATCCACAGTAACACCTTGCCCTATGTAATAGCGATTATTTAGATTTTTTTTGATCCAGTCATCGATATTTTTATATAATGTAGGATTGTATCGATCTAAATGCATATATTTAAAATGCGGGCAGGCAAACTCAACCCTCCGCAAATCGAAATAATTTAGAGGATTAGGTTTGCCGTTCTTCAGACTCATGCTGTTTCTGTAGCCATGTCGTAGTAGGCAAACTCGCCCCAAGGTGGGACAATAGTATTATTACCATGGATAATGAATACAGTATCGCAGTAGTTTTCGTCGCCCCACGAACCGTATGGGTAGCCGTCTGTAAACATGATAAACTTTTTAGGATTAATATTATGTTCTTTCATGTAATCCCAGTTAGCATCAAACTCGGTACCACCACCGCCCATAACTTCGTAAGAATCAAACTCGTCCATGGAGTAGCCATCAAAATCTTGTTCGTTGTAAACTTTAGTATCAAAGCACCATACTTTAATTTTAAAGTCTTTGTACTCTTGCATAATGCCTTTAATCTCACTCAAAAAGTCTTTAGCTTGGTCGTCACCGATTGAACCAGACATGTCAATGCCAACACAAATGTCAATAGTCTCTTCGTAAGCGGAACCGGGCAGTATTGCACTCATGTGCCAACCCTTACGATTGGGACGCATAAAACTATAATCGTATTTGATAGTACTTTGAATTTGCTGACGCAAAATCTCACGCCAGTTCATCTTAGGCTCTGTAAGATCTTTGATCATTCGTTGAACACTTGCGGGCACATTTCCCGCACCCGCTGCCTGTGCCGCTTGCATTGTGGCTTCACGGATCTCGTCACGGATTTGTTTCAATTCTTCTTTGCTGTACTTAGGCTGACCATCTTTGCCATCTTTGTCACCCCAGTCAATATGGTCGTCGAGCAATTGACCTAACTGGTTGAGTTCTTCTTCGTCCATTTCGTCAAAGATTTTATCGTAAACTTCTTCGGCACCCATACCATAGTATTTTGGATCATGGAAGATTTTAATGCCTTCAATATTGTGTTCTCCAATACGATCACGTACCAATTGACCATTTACACAATAGTCAGCGGCAATGTTAAAGATACGTGGATTACGGCCTTCACGACGACCCATGTGATCAAACACATTATGCAAAATTTCGTGTGCAATGACAAACTCAACTTGTTTAACTGTAAGCGGAGTAAAAAATTCACGATTAAAATAAATGGTGCGTCCGTCTGTTGCGGCAGTACCCATCCACTCTGTACCTTCTTCAATTTTCAAACGTGTGGCCATATTGCCAAAAAACGGATGGCGAAGTAATAGACCCACACGGGCTATAATAATTTTATCAATAATTGGATCTACGTGTGACATATCTACTCCTGATGTTTGCTGTATGTATATATTATAACACCACCCGAAGGTGGTGTCAAATAGGGCTAAACCAAATTAGTTCTTGTCAGTTGCCGCCGCAATGTACTTGCCAAACTTAGCATGGAACTTGTCAAAACATTCGATCTCATCTGGATCCAATGGCAATTTGTAAGTGCTCAATGCCAACTTAGTTCCCATGATAACCAATTCTGTTTCAAAGTTATCCATAATAAACTGGAAGAAGTTGTTCACTTGATCGTTCCAATTCTTAGCCTTCTTGTCGCAAGCATCTTTCAATTCGTAGCACAATGACACAGTCAAAGAATACATAGCCGAAATTTCTTTTGACTCCATCTTCTTAACCTTGCCATTCAAAATGTCTGTAGGGTTAGGCATTTTGCTGGCATGCTTACGATGTGCCATAAATTTGATAGCCAATCCTTCACCAACAGAACCACTTACCAAATCAGTCAATGTTTCGTTGTCGCAGTCATCGTCATGCAATAGTTCAGAAACAAAAGACCAGCTACGTGGAGTAGCAAAGGCACGTGAACTAGACTTAGGATCAAAGTCGTACAGATCCTTTTTAGAGAAACTCAAGAAGCCAACAACGTCCTTATGCACCTTGTTTTCAGCGGCCCACTCAAAGTAGTCATCCCACTCAACAGTCATTTCCAAGTGAACGAAACGGTTTGCTAATGGAGCGGGCATACGGAATGTCACACCCTTGTCAGTTTCACGATTACCAGCCGCAACCATTACAACATTGTCGGGCAACTTATAAGTGCCAACACGGCGATTCAAAATAAGCTGATAAGCCGCGGCCTGTACGCTAGGTGCGGCACTGTTCATTTCGTCTAAGAACAGCACAATCTTCTTGTGCTTTTTGGCAAACTCTTCATCAGGTAATTCGCTAGGAGGTGCCCAAACCATTTTATTGACATTGGAATCAAAATAAGGAATACCTTTAATGTCGGTAGGTTCCCACAGGCTCAAACGTACATCAATAACGTGAGCATCAAGTTCTTCGCCCAATTGTTTAATAATATCAGACTTACCAATTCCTGGGGGACCCCAGATAAAGATTGGACGCTGATTTTTAAAAGCCTTACGCAAAGACTTTTTAGCATTTTTTGGGCCAACTGTGCGGCTAAGGATCTCGCTCATATATTTCCTATCTTAGTTAAAAAAATGTTGTTGAACTAACGCTGTTTATGTATGTATTATACAGCGGAATAGGAAGAGAGTCAAGTGTTTTTTAAGATGTTTTTGCCAGTTTAGCCAAAATTTACAATTCTTTTTGGCGTTCGGTCATGGCCTTAACCAAACCAAATTTTCTAATGTCGTCCGAAAACAACATCAATTCAAACCCTTTTCGTTCGGCAAAAACAGTAATGCTTTGGTTAGTGAGGTAATATGGACAATCCACATACCTTTCCAAAAAGATAATCGTTTGCGGGCTAAGTTCAATTGGTTCGGTAAATGGAATTTCGTATTCTTTAAGTTCCAATTCTTTAACCAAAAACTCATAACCTTCGTCGCTTAGCCGGAATGCATTTGGTTTATTGACACGATTGGATTGCCACCATTTGTGGCTGTACAAGTTTATATTAGCATCGTCTGTACTCTTACCCCATTGTTGTAAAAATATCTTAGTCAATGCAGTTCTTGTTATCATTTAATAACTGTGCCGCTTGTTAGTTTAACAACTTGAAAGTCGGTTGTTCCAAATGTTAAATTCATTTTTTTAGCGAGATTTCTAGCATGTCCGGGATTGCTAAATGATACCTTTTTATATTTTGGGCCAGGGTAACTTGTAAGACTGTTAAACGATTTTAGGTTAAAAGGCTCGTTCTTATAAAATACTGCCCAAATGGCTTCTGCCTCTAAAACTTGCTCGGCTTTATAGGTTTTTTTGTTAGTGTACTCTAAAAGTACTTTGGGTTTTGGTCTGCTCATAATATGCGTATCCCGGTAATATACGCATATATTTATCCTTATTTTAGCTCGCCAAACCCACCACCGTCCATTTGTACATTTATAACTTCTGTGGCAGAATTGCTTTTAACCGCGTTATAAACAGTTTCTAAGTCACGATTTAACTTGTCCAGTACTTCAGTTAGTGTTAAACTCAACAATCGTGCTTGTTGGATAGACAACTTAACTTCTTTTTGCTGTCCCAATTCAGCCGCCCTTACTGCTTGGGTAAATTGTGCAATAGGGCTTGTATTAATCGGATTTTGCATTGGTAAGGATTGCCTTCATTTCAAATTTATCTTTAAACGGACCTTTGTATGGGTACCGTTCGATTGTAATTGCTTTTGGGCAAAAACTCTTTACCCAGCCTTTGTTAAATTTAATAACATAGTAGCCTGCACAATATAGACTCTTGCTTTGCTCACTTTTAGTGAATAACGGCAATTTACGTCTAACATCATACATACTGTTATATGGCGAACATAGTGTTGGATATCCGTGACACTCATACACTTCTTCTACGGCAGTTACCTTGACTTTGGTATTTTTCAGAAAGAAATTGCTGCCAAATTGTTTGGTTAAATCTTCTTTCTTGTTAAACATAACTTCGCCATTAGTGCTACTGAGAATAAATTTATTATTTTCTTTCTTATGTAGCGTGGCAATTTTAGTGCCGTCTTGTTCAACAATCCAAAACTTACCATCAACGATGGGTTTTGCGTGTATCTCTGTCATTGTTCTTTCCTCGCAATTATCTGTCTTATTGGGACAGGTTTCTTTATAAACACATTCTTCTATAATATGCATTATGCTTCTTCTGTTGGAAACGGCCACTGTGCAAAAGATGCTTTAAGTTCTGCACTTGTTGGACGTTTTGATAATTTTACATTTTCTTCAATAACTGTACCATCGGCTTCGCATAAGCTAACTTGAAATGGTGCATATACAAGAACGGAACTATCTTCCTCTTGCCAATCATGTTCACCGTCGTAGAGCCAACCTACATTACCTTCGTAGTAAAGTTCTTTTAATTCTTGTTGTTCCATTTCGGAAATATCATCACTAAAATCCCATTCAATACTGATACTGTCATCAAACTCGCATCCCCATCCTACATCTGGTTTAGTGTATGCTATCATATCATTTTCATAGGGCAAATTGCAATCCATATCTTCTTCGATGAATCCGTGTCCCCAACGGTAAGTTTCGTCGATGTTAAACCAACTTGTAGATCCGTCTGCATTTTCACGGAACATTTCTACGTGATAGATAATACTTTTCTTTTCAAGTGGTTTGATTAGATATACTTTAGACATATTAGTTTGCCTCGAATAAATTTATTGCCGCTTTTGTAAGAGGATACCTTGCCTGAAATGGCTCAGCATACGACTGAATGTTATCTGCAATCTTTTTCATATCATAACTATTACAGAATTTTAACATGCGGATACCAACTTGATCAACTGTTTTTGGTACTGCATGCGTTGCGATTGTTTCACGGATATGTTCTTTAATGTCGTCGGGTTGTGCAGTCAAATCGCATAACTGTACATTACGTTGATAATCTTCTAGCACACGGTGTTCTTCACCATTATGGTCAACCCAACGTTGTAACATGAGATTGTTCCAAGAATATCCTTTGGATTTACGGTCTTCAAATGCTTCTGTAAGCCCAACTTTATTCTTTGAACCCTTAGTACGCACACCCGGAAAAGCACTAAAGACGTTGTCGCTTGTATCTCCACGCATACATTTCTCAAACAGCATCCATTCTGGATCTTGTGCGACTTTTGGCTCGCCTGTCTTTTTATCTTTAACAGGTTTGCCCTTAGCATCAAATGTGCCTTCATGGGTGATATGCAAATCGCCTACACCATTATATTGGCTAACATTGTGTGTAATCAACTGTGCGAAATCTCCGTCTGTGCTAATGATCACATGCTTGTCATTTGGATGTGCCTGTACCCAGCCTGCAATTAAATCATCTGCTTCTAGCCGAGGATGTTGCATTACTGTGCAGTTAGTTTTCTCTGCTACAAAGTTTTTAAACTCATCAAAGGCTTCCCAGAAGATCTTTTCTTCTTCTGCTTCCTTGGCAGTATGTGCCGCACGTACAGCAGTACGATTGGCCTTATACGGAGTATAAAAATCTTTACGCCATGAGCGACCTTCGAGGCAGAATACTACATGAGTGCCACCAAAATCTTTCCATGCCTTCTTGATACTGTTAAATGTAATATGAAATGCCATGCCAAGTTTAATATCGGCAGCACCTTGTACTACGTGTCTAGCACGAAAAAATGTATTAGCAGTATCAACAATAATATATGTCATTCGATTTCCGATTTGCCGCCCGGCAATTTTCTTACATTGATATAACCAGCACCGCGAGTAGTATCTTGACCTTCGTCGGCTAGCACGTTTCGGGCCAAGTCTTTGAACCAGCGATCCACAATTTCTTCATCTGGATCTCCATCGTAGCCATAGCCTTCTTTCTTTAATTGTACTACAAACTCGGCGTTCCAGTCAAGCTCAAAAAAGCCATTTCTAATATTATCTTTATTGACATGCGTATCCAAAACAGCTACCCAGGGTTCGCCTTTGG